>MDTE01030084.1_pt1 | contig 32198 bp, 30 predicted proteins | sample 811231 | NCBI WGS metagenome assembly MDTE01 (sample SAMN05326651, study PRJNA326480) | marine metagenome | isolation source: seawater | place: Indian Ocean: Red Sea | collected 2010 | reverse complement strand
ACTTTGTCCGGTGAATTTAAGCGCCCCGGCCGCTATACCATTCGGCGAGGTGAACGCCTATCGGAACTTGTCGAGCGCGCTGGCGGCTTAACACCTCACGCCTATCCCTACGGCGCGGTGTTTACGCGTCAAAGCGCTAAGAAGAGGGAAAAGCGAGGCTTTGAGCGAACAGCTCAGGAACTTGAGAATACCCTGGCGACTGCCTTGACGAGTGGGGGCACGTCAGGGTCTCGATCCCTGGGCGTCGCTTCACAGACCTTAGCCAATTTGGTCGAAACGCTGCGCTCCACGAAACCGGTTGGGCGTATGGTAATGGAAGCCGACCCAACGGTACTGCAAATCCGCCCCGATCTGGACATAGTTTTGGAACCGGGCGATCGATTGGTAATGCCTAAAAGACCGAGTTCGGTGACGGTGACCGGCGAAGTACTCAGCCCCGGCGCCATGCAATTTGCTCGAGGCTTACACGCTGATGATTATATCGATATGTCGGGAGGTGTGGGTCAAGCCGGTGATAAGCAGCGGATATTTGTTGTGCTGCCGAACGGAGTGGCAAAGCCGGTTTCCGTTTCCTTTTGGAATTATGACCCTTTCATAATTCCGCCAGGAAGCACCGTGGTAGTTCCGCGCGACGCGACTCCTTTCGAATTTCTTAACCTCGCTAAGGATTTGACGGCAATCTTTAGTCAATTGGCGATCGGCGCAGCGTCACTCGCTGTTCTCAGTGACAATTAATTTAAAGGCTTTGGGCTAGGCTATAGCTTTGCGGTGTGGGCCTTTGCGCATTCCAGATACCATACCGCCTTTGCTTCTGCGTTGTTCTCGGCTCCGAGTTTGTCGCTGGGGGCGTTGATATTCAAAGTTGCAGTGAACTAAAGCTGACACGAAATGACAGCAATAGAAGGTCATTGAAGCGAAGAAAAGTGAACGTTCTGAGAAGAGAAAGAAAGATAAAGGGATAGGCGAAACGCTCGGCTTTTTATTGCCGCAAGATATAAGTTTTGGACAAAGACCAGAAGTAAATTCGTAGGAAAAGGCCATTGTGAATTTCTTAGACTAAGACTAAGCACAAATAATTCCTTTTAGATAATCTTCGGCATTGCCTTAATAAATCTAGTATGAATTTTCCGATGAACATTTTTTTGCTAATAGCATTGACACCCATTCTTTTCTGGCTTGACCGGTGCCCAAGAGATGTTTTTGTTCCAATCACCCACAGGAGATGGAGTCCAGAAGGGTAGCTTAGAAAGACGCCCCATCGTTTGGCAGGCATAAACTATGGCCTTGTCCGGCCCTGAATGGAATCGGGCTCTTGATTGGCGTCAGGCAAGGGGTGAGTGGTACAGGTGGTAAAGCAGGTCTTTGCCTCACAGAACAATTTGGTTATACCTTATGCGTAACGCGGCTCGGTCGGATTCGTGGCACTGATATGCAGCGCGCGTAACATGATTAGAGCGTCGTGGTTGCATATGATCAGTGATAAAGAGTCCCCCCCAGACCGTTCCATAAATTCGGAAGAGACGCCTGGTGGGAAGGACCCAAAAACAGAAGAAATTGCACCCGAATTGCCCTCTGTAGCTGAGGGCACGGCAGCGTTACCAAGCACGACAAACCCCGATACTCACCGGCTGGTGTGGGTTCTACTGCGTGGCTGGTGGATCATTCTAATTGTATTGATTATAGCTGTAGTTTACTCGGGCTATTCACTCACTACGCACTCGCCCGTTTATACATCCTATATGGTTGTTAGAGAGATTGATCAAAGCCCACTTGTTATGCCGGCTAGAATCGCTGGATTGGCAGAGGGACTTGGCGTAAACATCCCCAAAGCCAAAAACACCGTATTCGATGATTTTAAGGTTTTGCTCGGCATGGATAGACTGGCCCAGGAATTGGACCAAAAATTTGGCTATGTTCGTAAAGTCTATGGCGGGAGGTGGGACGAGGAGAGCCAAAGCTGGATCGCCCCTACGGGGTGGCGAGTGGATTTGGATGATTATTTTCGCGGATTTGCGCCTATTGCCGAATGGACACCACCCAATACCCAGCAATTAGCTGGATACATTGCGGGTAACATATTGCTTTTTGAGTTAGAAGACTCCGATGCGGTCAGAATTCAATTTCAGCATGAGGATGCAAGTTTTTCTTATCGGTTCCTGAGTGATGTGTATAGAACGGCGGAAGAATTGTTGCGGGAGCAGGAATTGGAACGGATTTCTGCAAGAATCAGCTACGTAAAGAAGAGTTTGGCGAGTGTCACGATCACCGAATATCGTGAGTCATTGATATTTGTTCTCGCGGAGCAAGAGAAAAAAGCCTTGGAGCTTCAGTCAGGGCAGCCCTATATAGCGGAGATAATTCAACCACCAATTGGATCGAATATACCGTCAAGTCCGAATATACTGGTCCGCCTGATTCTTGGGGTCATAGTGGGCTTGGTTCTCGGCGCGGTACTCGCCGTATTTATAGCTTTTTTAAGGTCGGTGGTCGCCCACAAACCGTTGCCAAGAAGATCCCGATGATATCAAAATTAGGGAACGAGTTGTTATCAATATCCAATTTTAACTATCAAATATTATTGAATAAATTAATCATTAAACATTCAGGATATATAAGGATGATTATTTAGCATGAAGGTCGGATCACGTTGCAAATAGCTATTTTAACAGGTGCGGAACTTCGGCACGATTTTGTGCGAATACTAATTGCACATAGCCCGGGTATTAATGTCAAACGTTCCTATTGCGAAGATATTCGGTTGCATCCGATTATTGCTAGGAAGGAGGGCGACAATTCACAACGTTTACAGCATTTAATAATGCGTAGACAGTCTGAGAGTGACTTTTTTTCTATATTTACTACCCGCACTGCTGATCAGAGTAATGCTGTCTATATCCAAAATGGGGAAATTAATGATTCTCAATACGTGGAAGAAATTGAATCTCTCGAACCAGATATCCTAATAGCATACGGTTGTTCGATAATTAAGAAACCTTTATTGAAGAAGTTTGGCCGGAAAATTCTTAATGTGCATCTCGGCCTTTCTCCATATTATAGGGGAAGCTCTACTAATTATTGGCCCCTGGTAAGGGGTGCCCCCGAATATGTCGGGGCGACATTTATGTACATGGATTCAGGTATAGATACCGGTGAAATAATCCACCAAATCAGAGCAAGAATTTTTCCAGGAGACTCTCCCCACCAAATTGGTAACAGGCTTATTTGTGATATGGCACTTGTGTATACGGAAATTCTAAAAAAACATAAAAAGCTTACTGTAATGAGGCAGATTCCTAGTTCGAATGAAATTGAATATTGTCGTAGAGACGATTTTAGTGAACACTCTGTGGAACTTCTTTATGATAACTTCTCTACGGGAATGATAGATAATTACTTAGATAACATGGAAAAACGCTGCAAAAATGTTCCTATTGTAGAGAATCCAACTGTTCGAACTGTCGAAACGCTGAGGGAATCCAAGCTGTGAAGGCAATAATGTATCATTATGTGCGGCCGAAACCAGAGGGGTTGCCATATTTACGGTATCTGCATCTAAGTGATTTTTGTCGCCAGTTGGATTTTTTTGAAAAGGAGTACGGGTTTGTTGAGCGAGAGGAATTCGTCTGCGCGCTTCAAACGGGTCAGGTTCCTGAGCCAGGGGTTATACTGACATTTGACGATGCCATTGCAGATCATTTTGATTATGTCTTGCCTGAACTTCAGAGACGTAAACTTTGGGGAATTTTCTATATACCAACCGGCGTATACTCAAGTGGCAGACTCCTAGATGTTCATCAACTCCACCTTTTGCTTGGTACATTTGGTGGGGTAGAAATAATGAATAGCATAAATAATTACATAACAACGGAAATGCTAAATCAAAATTATGTAGAGGACTTTTTTAAGCTTCCATCGGAAAATCAGGATGATGATACGAACGCTAGTCAAGTTAAGTTAATTTTGAATAAATTTATACAAAACAACTATCGAGATGAGATTCTAGAATACCTCGTTGGTAAATATTATGACGGCGTTAGATCCACGGGAAAGGAATTTTATATCACGTCTGAACAAATAAAGTTATTACAGAAAAACGGCATGATCGTAGGGAGTCACGCTGTGAGCCACCGAGTCTTCAGTAAGCTCGATATTCATGAGCAGGAACAGGAAATCAGGGAGTCTTTTGATTATTTAGACGAGGTAACGGGCGGATTAGATATTCGAACATTTTGCTACCCCTATGGAGACAAGGGGTCATTTAATGCGGAAAGTGAAAGGTTATTGGAGGAGGCAGGGTGTTCCTTTTCATTCAAAGTTGAGCCGAGAAATATAACGGAAGATGATTTGTTGATCAGTCGACAAGCTTTACCCAGGTTTGACTGCAATAATTTCATGTTTGGTAAGGCTAGCTAAAAACATATTATAGTCATCTGTTGATCTCTTTATAAGAAAACATAATTTTCTAATTATATAATTTATATTTCTATCAAGCGTCTCTGTTGCCGAGTTTGGGGGCGGAGGATAGCGCGGGTTATTTCTATTTGGGAGTGGGGCATACGTGCTCATTTCACCTGAATTGGCGGTAGCGTGGTGAAATATCTTAATTCCTTCAAATTAATCTAGGGGTGCCAGAAATCCTTACAAAAAAAGTGAACTTACTCTATGTTCATGCGAAAGAGTTGATTGAACTGTCTGGTTCTAGAGTTGCACTCGTTTGTTTAATGGGGGTCGCTGCGGGCGCTTTGTTGGGTGTCGCAGAAATTATATTCGGCCTTAGTCTCGCAAACTTTCTAACTTCGTATGAAATAATTGATAGCCAAAACGATCACGCGTATTGGTTAAATGACATTGCGACGCCGCTAATTCTGGTGATCGCACTTGGTATTTTGGTGGCTGTTTTTCGTTATCTTTCTTGGAATATTCCAGAGTATGCCCGGCAACTTCTTATGAAGAGAATTAGACAGCTGGTTAATGATGAGACGCTGAGAGAACAAGGCGATATTTCAGACCTATCGGTTGCTAATGTCAGCCATGTCATGGTCAATCTGCTTCCTGGAATTGGTAATTATTTAAATGCAATTTCGGGTTTTGTCTTGGCAAACTTCCGTCTTATCGTTCTGTTAGCCGGACTATTTTCCCTTTCGACTCAATTGAGCATGATTGCAATCGCAACTATTGCACTTTTCGGTTTTCCAACTCTTCTATTTAAAAAATATTATGTACAAGTGTCGCAATCAGCTTATGATGAGACTGAAAAATTTACACAAAACATTATACGAAATGTTCGGAATGTATTGTTATTAAAATTTAGTGGGAAAATTGTTGAGGAGAGAAACAATCTAACAAGAAACAATGACAGTATATATAGATACCTGATGTTTTTTAATTTCACATATTTTGGGAATATGGTTTGGCCAAACCTAATGGCCGTAATAGTTGTCGTTCTGGTGGTAGCAGTAAATTTTGAAATTAAATTTGTACCTAATGTGATGCTTGTTCCCTTTGTGTTTATATTGGGCAGAATCGCAGCTGCAATTAGCGAGATTGTGGGTAATTATGGAAGGTACCAATTAAATAAACCACCAACTTTGGAAATGCTCTCCTATAAAGGAATTTTGCTGAACAATAACCAGCTGACAGAGGATATTGGTGAGATAGATATAGAACAGCCAAATTCATTGACCGTTAAGGGATTGAGCATAGGCCGAGGAAAAGAGCTTATCCGTGACATAGACATCGATCTTCAGCAAGGTGAAATGCTGTTGGTCAACGGGGAATCGGGAATAGGAAAAACAACATTAATTTTTACGATACTTGGATTGTTGCATCCAATTCGTGGTCACGTGTACTGGAACGGAACAGAAATTTTCGATATAAATGCGAAGACATTCAGACCACATATATCCTACTCTGGGTCGGATCCTTTTCTTGTCGACGCGACGATAGAAGAAAATATTCGACTTGGACAGAACAATTCCGAAAAATACCCGGGGGATATAGCTTTTGTAACCGACGCGGCATCATGCGAGTTCATCGATAAATTAGAGGGAAATCTGAATTTCAAACTAAAGGAAGGTGGAGATGGAATTTCGGCTGGGCAACGGCAGAGAATATCTATAGCACGAGCATTATTGCGCAAGCCAAAAGTACTTATATTAGACGAGGCTACATCAAATATAGATACAGAGCGAGAAAGAGAAATATTTACCAGAATACGAAAACTATATCCTGATATGATGATGATTGTGGTTTCTCATAGAGATACAGCTAGGGAATTTGCGACGAAAGTATTGAATTTGTAAATTACTACCGAGTGTTAACACAAATAGATAACATTATTTTTCGAATTTCAATTTATGAATATGTTCTTGACCAAGAGCGTAACTTTTATCTTGTGCGATTGATACTTAACCGCTGGCTTTTTCGGATCTAATGTCGACCAATAGCATTCTTAGTCTCAATGATCTCGCGACCGTAGCTGAGGTCCTGCGTTCGGAGGGGCGGCGGGTCGTGCTCTGCCACGGTATGTTTGATCTAATTCATCTCGGTCATGTCCGACATCTGCAGCGTGCGCGTGAGGAGGGCGACGTATTGATGGTTACGGTGACCGCTGATGGGTATTCCCGTAAAGGGCCGGGACGACCAGTGTTTACCGATGTACTCCGCGCCGAAGCGTTGGCAGCGCTCGAATGTGTTGATTATGTTTCCATAAATAACGCCGATTCGGCAGAGGGAGTGATCGAAAAGCTAAAACCCGATGTATACGCCAAAGGCAGTGATTATCGTGACGCGAAGGACGATCTGTCTGGTAAGATCGTGGTCGAAAAGCGTGCGGTTGAGGCATGTGGCGGACGCATCCATTTCACCGACGAGATCACTTTCTCCTCAAGCCAGATTCTCAATCGGCATTTTGGCATCTTCCCCGAGGTAACCGATCAATATCTCCGACAGTGCCGCGCAGACTCAGAATTTGAAGACATATCACACGAATTGGAAAAGATCGCCGAAGCGAAGGTGTTGATTATCGGTGAGATGATTGTTGATCGCTACACCTTTGTCTTACCAATGGGTAAGAGCGCAAAGAGCGCGGCAATTTCTGTCCAGCACCAGCGCACCGAAGATCATGCCGGCGGAGCCTTGGCTGTCGCAAATCACGCAGCTTCTTTCGTCGACCAAGTCGCGTTGGTAACTGGTCTTGGTGGTCGAGGTGCCCAGGGTCTCGATGGGGAGGCGTTTCTTCGCAGCCATTTGCGTGAAAATATTGCGCCACATCTGTTCCGTTTCAGTGAAGCTCAGACCATTATCAAAGAGCGCTTCGTTGATTCGGACACCATGGCGAAGCTGTTCGAAATGTATTACTTTGAGCCCTCGCCCCAGGCCACGGAGGCAGAAGAGATAGATGTTTGTCGCTGGTTAGAACACAACCTTAGAAAATTCGATGCCGTTATCGTACCTGATTACGGAAACGGCATGGTCACCCCGCGCATGATTGAGGTGATTTGCGCCCACAGCCCCTTTCTCGCGGTCAATGCCCAGCTCAATAGTGGCAATCGCGGCTATCACGTGATCACCCGCTATCCGAAGGCTGATTTTATTTGCATGAACGAGCCGGAGCTATGGTTGGCGAGCCATAATCGCCATGATCCGACCGACTTACTGGCGCGTGAAATCATGACTAAACTCGGTGCTGATTGCATCGCCGTGACCCAAGGTGTCAAGGGGTTGCTTACTATCCATAAGGACCTTGAAGCAACGCACCACGTTCCGGCATTATCGTCGAAGGTAGTGGACCGGGTTGGGGCGGGTGATGCGTTTCTTTGTATTGCTGCGATCTGTCTGGCCTCTGGATTATCACCTAAATTGGCAGCCTTTGTTGGTGCTGCAGCTGCTGCACTGGAGGTGCAGATAGTCGGCAACCAACGATCTGTGGAGCGTACCTCCCTTCTGCAGTATATTTCGGCTCTGCTTAAGTGATTCAATTAGACAATACTGGCATCTCTTGCTGCGGTTCCTCTGGCAGCTCTAAATTTTTTGTCAGTAGAGGGAGGGCCTCACTCTAATGAAATGTCTCGTTACCGGCGGTGCCGGATTTGTAGGCAGCCATATCACTGATCGGTTGCTCTCCGACGGACATGATGTCGTGGTACTCGACAATTTTGCCTCTGGCCGTTCGGAGAACCTCGACGGTTGCCGACAAAACCCAGCGTTCAGCTTTAACGAAGTAGATATTGCCGATTACGCCAATGCGGCACCATATTTCAAGGATGTTGATTGGGTATTCCATGTAGCGGCGCTTGCAGATGTGGTGCCTTCGATCGAACATCCGTTGCGCTATCACCATTCCAATGTCGATGGAACCATTGCCACCCTCGAAGCCTCACGCCAGGCCGGGGTGAAGCGGCTGGTCTATATGGCCTCCTCCTCTTGTTATGGCATGCCCGACGAATTTCCAACGCCGGAAACTGCCGAAATCCGCGCCATGTACCCCTATGCGCTGACAAAGTTTCTCGGCGAGGAATATGTAATGCATTGGTGCCGTGTGTACGGTTTGCCGTGCAACAGCTTGCGCGCCTTCAACATCTTTGGTCCGAGAGCTCGTACCACAGGTTCATACGGTGCTGTGTTCAGCATATTCCTTGCGCAAAAACTCGCTAATCAGCCACTGACCGTGGTCGGCGATGGTAACCAGACGCGTGATTTTACCTTTGTCAGTGATATCGTGAATGCTCTCATACTGACAGTCGAGAGCGAGGTATCCGGCCAAATCATGAATGTAGGCACCGGTCATCCTAAAAGCGTAAATGAAATCGTTGCCATTCTCGGCGGAGAAGTGACCCATTTGCCGAAACGCCCTGGCGAGCCCGATTGCACCCAGGCCGATATCACAAAAATCCAAAGGCTGATTGATTGGCGCGCTGAGGTAGCGTTCGAGCAGGGCGTGGAAGTCATGCTGGAACACATTGAGATGTGGCGTGACGCACCGGTTTGGACAAAGAGCTCGATCGAAAAAGCAACGGAGAACTGGTTTCGTTTTCTCGGCAGGTCGAAAGTATGACTGCTTTAAGGCGACATAATGTGTTGGTGACTGGCGGCGCCGGCTATGTTGGCAGCATGCTGGTGCCTAAACTGCTCGCTGCAGGACATAGGGTGACAGTGCTTGATTTATATCTGTTCGGCGCGGATGTGCTCGCCGGTTGCCGCGATGATCCGTGCCTGACTGAACTACGCGGTGATCTGCGCGATCGTGCCACGGTCGAGAGCGCGCTTAAAGGTTGCGACACGGTAATTCACCTCGCTTGTGTTTCAAACGACCCCTCGTTTGATCTCAATCCGAAAATAGGCAAGGAGATTAATTACGACGCCTTTCTGATCCTCGTTGATGCCGCAAAGGCGGCGGGGGTCGAGCGCTTTGTTTATGCTTCCTCTTCAAGTGTATATGGTATCAAGGAGGAGGCAGAGGTGACTGAAGAACTTTCCCTTGAACCCCTGACCGATTACTCAAAATATAAGGCACTTTGCGAGGATGTGCTGTTTCAACGCCGTTCGGTGGATTTTGCTGCTCTGATTATTCGCCCGGCTACGGTGTGTGGCTACGCGCCTCGCTTGAGACTCGATCTCACGGTCAACATTCTGACCAACCACGCTATCAACAACGGCAAGATCACCGTATTTGGTGGTACGCAAACCCGACCTAACATCCATATCGAGGACATGACCGACCTTTATGTTCAGTGTCTTGCGTGGCCGCGTGGGTCATTCGACGGGCATATTTTCAATGTTGGTTACGAAAATCACCGCATCATCGATATCGCTGACAAGGTGCGCGGAGTAATCGGTGGCGCTGTCGAGGTCGAGACCATCCCGACGGACGATCTACGCTCCTACCGGATATCCTCTGAGTTAATCTATCGTGAACTCGGTTTCCGACCAAAACACACCATTGACGATGCGGTGCAGTCTCTGCTTGATGCCTTCTCAGCGGGCAAGGTGCCCGACGCTATGGACGATCCGAAATATTTCAACATTAAGCAGCTTCAGTCCCTGGATTTCTGCTGAGCCGTTCGAATGCCGCGTCTTACCAGCGGTGCGATTGTCGGAATAGATTTCGACAATACCATCATCTCCTACGATCATCTGATCTTAGCCGCTGCTATCCGCCAAGATTTGGTTTCCGAGGATGCCGTGGCAAACAAGAAGACCCTGCGCGACGCTATCCGCTTGCTGCCGAATGGCGAGGTGCACTGGCAAAAAATTCAGGCTGAGGTTTATGGCCCAGAAATCGCTGGTGCTGAGCTGATTGCGGGCGTGTCGCAGTTTTTAACGCGTTGCGGAGTGGCTGGGGTTAAGCTCTATATTGTCAGTCACAAAACCACAGTCGCCAATTATGACACCACGAACACCAACTTGCGTGACGCGGCCATGGCATGGATAGAAAGCAGAGATCTATTCTCTAAATCAGGCGGTTCTCTGGTTAGCGAGCAGGTGAACTTCGCAATGACTCTGGAAGAGAAGGTTGCCCGTATCGAGACCCTCGGATGCAGCTATTTCATTGATGACCTCACCGAAGTATTTGACCATCCACAGTTTCCATCCGGTGTAGAGAAAATGCTGTTGGACCGAAGCCGCCCCGCGTCCGCTCCCACTTCCGGTGCGTTCGCTAATTGGTACGACATTACCGATTATCTCTTTGGCGATGACTGAGTCAGACCAAGAATCTGCCATTGCGGCTGAAGCAGTGACGCGTCTACTTGAACTTGATGTTAGCGCCGTCCAACGTATTACAGGTGGTGGCAACAACAAGCTTTACCGGGTTGATACCCAGGCGGGCGAAACCCTCGTGGTGAAATATTATTTTGGACAACTATCTGACAATCGAGACCGGCTAGGCGCGGAATTCGACGGCCTGGATTTTCTATGGCGAAACGGAGTCAGGCAGATTTCCTGTCCCAGGGCATGCGACCGGGAAAAGGGAATCGGCATTTACGACTATATTTTCGGGGAGGCGGCGAGCTATGCAACAGTTTCTGACGATGATATTTACCAAGCGGTACGGTTTCTTGGCCAGCTAAAGGAGCTGACGGAATCGTCTGAAGCGGAAGCACTGCCGGAAGCTGCGGAGGCCGGCTTTTCCCTCGATTTGCTTATAGATATCCTGTACCGGCGCCTCGCCCGGCTCCAAGTGGTTGAACCCACATTGCCGCTGCAAAAGGAGTTGTGTGCGTTTCGCGACGAACGCCTCACCCCCACTCTAGACCGTATGGTGCAGTTGGCCCGATCACGGCGAGCGGCTCACGGTTTTTCGTCGGAGGCACTGTTGAAGCCTGACCAGAGAACACTGAGTTCGTCTGATTTTGGCTTTCACAATGCCGTTCGCCGACCTGATGGCGAGATAATTTTTGTGGACTTCGAATATTTTGGTTGGGATGATCCAGCCAAGACGATTTCAGATTTCTTACTGCACCCGGCGATGGCGCTGGAGCCGGTCCGGAGTGGTGCGTTTGTTGCAGCCAGTCTTGACGTCTTTGGCGATTACGATCTCGCTGATCGGCTGCGTACCTATTTTCCCCTATTCGGGCTGAAATGGACGATGATTGTGCTAAACGAGTTTCTTCCGGAGGGTTGGAAGCGACGGCTCTTCTCGGGCGCCAACACTGAAAACGAGGAAGCATATTTGCGGGGGCAATTGGAGAAGGCCGTAACCTTTCTAGATAGTGCGACTGAGGCTGGAACGGAATTTCCCCATGGTTCGTAGCAACTTGTATCTGCCGCTCGATGAACGCTCCAAGGAGCTACGGCGTGTCGTTTTGCGCATGCTTGAGGCGGGAGACCGAGGCCATCTTGGTGCCGCCTTTTCCATGGTCGAGATATTTCGCGTGCTCTATGACGATGTGCTCAAATTTGAGAGCACCGAACCAAGTTGGCCGGACCGCGACCGCTGTATCCTTTCAAAGGGTCACGGTTGCCTCGCGCTTTACGCCATCCTAGCAGATAAGGGTTTTTTCCCGGAGAGCGAGCTTGACGAATTTTGTGCCCTCGATGGAATCCTTGGCGGCCATCCCGATGCGGGCAAGGTGCCCGGTGTCGAGGCGTCGACCGGCGCGCTTGGGCACGGCGTTTCAATCGGCGTAGGCATGGCGCTTTCGGCACGGCTTGATGGTTCTAAACGCCGCGTCTATGTTGTCACTGGAGATGGTGAAATAAATGAAGGTTCGGTCTGGGAGGCCGCCATGAGTGCGGCTAAGCACTGCCTCGACAATTTTACCATATTGGTCGATTATAATAAGTTCCAATCCTACGGCGCGACTAGCGAAGTCCTAGATCTTGAGCCGCTGGCAGACAAATGGACGGCGTTTGGCTTCGCTGTTGCCGAGGTCGACGGCCATGCCGTTACTGAATTGCAGGAGATTCTCGCACCTAAGCCGTTTGCACAAGGCAAGCCGCTTGCGGTGATCTGTCACACTGTAAAGGGCCGTGGCATTGATTTTGCTGAGAACAATCCTAAATGGCATCACCAAAGTAAGATTGGACCCGAGGGCATAAAGAGCCTATATGACGCACTGGAATCTGCCTGATGCGCAAGACCAGTCTTAACCAAGTTTATGAACACGCGCTTCAAGATGAGCGTATCGTCTTTATAGGCTCAGACCTTGGCGTCGGCACCCTCGACGATTTTAAACGCGACATGCCAGGCCGCTTCTTCATGGAGGGTGTTAGTGAGTCTCATATCGTTGGCATGGCTGCAGGCCTCGCGATGGATGGGAAGGTCGTCTATGTCAATACCATTGCCACCTTTCTCACTCGGCGTTGCTTTGAACAACTGGTCAACGATGTTTGTCTACATGAAGTTAAGGTACGCCTCATCGCCAACGGTGGTGGGTTAGTTTATGCACCCCTCGGTCCGACCCATCTAGCGACAGACGATATTGCTATCCTCCGTAGCATTCCTAACATGACCATTGTTGCACCGGCAGATTCAGAGGAGATGAAGCGTCTAATTCCGCAGACAGTTGACTGGCCGGGTCCGATCTATATCCGCTTGGCGAAGGGTGGCGATAAGGTAGTCAGTCGGAACGAATTGGAATTTAAAATTGGTCGCGCTATTGAAGTCAGAACAGGTGATGATGTTACTTTGGTGACTACCGGCGTAACCTTGCAGATTGCCCTCGACGCGGCATCTCGACTGGCCGAAGAAGGCATTAGTGCCGGTGTATTGCATATGCACACTGTCAAACCACTCGATTCCACAGCTCTAATGGAACGACTATCAATGGTGCCGAATCTTGTCACGATCGAGGAGCATTCCCTGATGGGCGGGCTTGGTAGCTCGGTAGCAGAGCTAATCGCGGAATCTGATTTGAACATATCTTTCCGCCGCATCGGTATTCCCGACGTTTTTCCCTACCAATATGGCCGCCAGGAAGACTTGATGCGCATTTTTGGGCTTACGCCGGAAAATGTTGTGGTGGTGGTAACGGGTATGCTTGGTACCAATTCACAACTCGGCGCCAGGGCGGATTTAAGTTAGGCGACGTTATGACTTCTTCCATCCTTACCGGTCTTGATAGCAACGCTTTCCTCTCGCCAAAAGAGATCGCCCTCTCCAAACAGTTCATCGAACAAGGCTATTGTATAATCCCCGTTGAGGACAAGGCAGGTCTCGATCGTGTCCGTGGCGCTATTGCTGAGCTCGCTGCCATGGCTCTAAGCGATGCTGATCCGTTAGATCACGGTGCCTATCTTGATAGCATCCACGCTGAGATTGGGCCGGATGGGCTCAACGAATTCCGTTTGGGTATTATTCGCGATATCAATCGCGAGGATTGGTTGCGCCCAACCTATTTTGGCCTGGCGCGCACGGCGTTGCAATCCATCGTTGGCAACGAGCTAGTGATGCAGCGGCGCGTCAACCTCAGTATACAACTCCCGGGTGACGACGGCTCGCTCCTTCCCATCCATTGCGATGTGTGGGCCGGCGATTCGCCGTTTGAGGTGGTATTGTGGGTGCCATTGGTAGATTGCGCTGAGACCAAATCGATGTTCCTCGTTCCACCCCAGGCTAACTCAGAGATTCAATCCCGACTTAGCGAGTTCAGCGCACGTAGCAGCGAGGATTTGTTCGCCGAAGTGGAGCCACATCTTGAATGGATCAAAATCCGCTATGGCGAAGCGCTATTGTTCAATCAAAACCTCATGCATGGCAACCGGGTAAATGAGACTAGTGAAACTCGGTGGAGCATGAATTGCCGCTTCAAGGGCGCCTTCACGCCCTATGCGGAAAAGAATCTCGGAGAATTTTTCGAGCCCATCACCCTGCGCGCCGCATCGCGTATCGGGCTTTCCTACGAGTTGCCTGATGGCTTTGACAACTGAACGTATCGGTTATCGCGGCTATATTGGTAGCCGACCCTTTATGGGTGAAAACGCCACGCAGCAGTTGCAGAACATTGTCATCGTCAATTATGCCGAGTGTGAAAATTTGTACTACCTGTTGAGCGCAACAGAATATGCAATGCCAGACTGCATGATGATGCTGGAACAAGTGCTTGAAGAATTGCCACAATTGGAAGGGGCGATTTGTTACTCCCTCTTCATGTTGCCACGCCAGACTGAACGACGGCAGCGGATCTACCGGTCTGTTATAGACTCTGGTGCGGAGATGCATTTTGCCGTCGAACGCACTGTCCTCCGCCAGGAAGCGGATATTCCAGGTATTGAGGCACTCTGGCTCATGCGACGTACTTTGCCGCATTGTCCCAAGGAGTTACCGGCATGGGACTGATCGATTTCATCGGCCCTGTTCACCGAAGTACCGTACGCGATTACCTAGGTCGAGTAACGGAGCACGACAAGGCGGAATGCGCTTCCGTTGCTAAGCGCTTCGGTGAGGAGTATTGGGACGGTGAGCGGCATTTTGGCTATGGAGGCTATTTCTATGACGGGCGCTGGCACCCTGTAGCCGAGCGCATAGCAGATCACTATGGGCTCAAGGCTGGTGATAGGGTGCTCGATGTGGGCTGCGGAAAGGCCTATATACTTTACGAATTGACTCAGGTAGTGCCAGGACTCGACGTGACCGGAATCGATGTATCCAAATATGGCCTTGCCCATGCCAAAGAAGAGTTACGCGACAATCTGCACTTGGCGAGTGCGACCGACCTCCCTTTTGCTGATGGTACGTTCGACGTGGCGCTTTCCCTTGCCACTTTCCATAATTTGTATGTCTTCGACGCAATCCAAGCGCTGCGAGAAATTCAGCGCGTCTGCCCGAGCCCGAGGAAATATGTCATGGTTGAGTCCTATCGTAACGAGCGCGAAAAGGCGAACCTGCTTTATTGGCAACTTACCTGCGAAAGTTTTTTCACACCTGACGAATGGAAATGGTGCTTCAATCAAGCCGGATATGACGGAGATTACGGCTTTATCTATTTTGAATAGACAACGCCAATGAACGCTTCGCAAGCGGCTAGTAATCTACTTGTGCTCGGCGGCTCGAGTTATGTCGGTCGACATTTGCTGCCGCGATTGGCGCCTGACTGCTACACCGCGACCTATGCCCGTAACCCAATCCCGGGTGGTGTGAGGTTCGATTGTGTCACTATGCGCCTCGAGGAATGTATCGGCGATCTGGCGCGCTTTGACAGTGCGCTTATTCTGCTTGGTGATACGGAGCCTAATTCCTGCGTACGCGACCCGGCACGCTCGGAGGCAGTCAATGTTGATGGCACGAAAGCTGCGATTAACGATCTTGCTGCAGCCGGGGTGCGACCTATCTTCATCTCGAGCGAATTCGTATTTGATGGACGACAAGGGAATTATGGAGAATCAGATCCGCCAAATCCGATACTTCTATATGGTAAGCAAAAGCTTCAGGTCGAACGCCATCTTGAAACTACCCTGGAAGATTACGCTATCCTGCGGCTGGCAAAAGTTTATGGTGCAACGGCGGGCGATGGCACCCTGTTCACCAATTGGCTGGCACCTGTTGTGGAGGGCGGCCGGCTCAAATGCGCCAGCGATCAGTTTTTTTCACCAGTTTTCGTTGATGATGTGGTCGATACGTTATTGTCGGTAGTAAACCGTCGTATTTGTGGCACGTTTCACCTCGCGGGTCCGCATAGGTTGAGCCGCATGGCCTGCCTGCAGACGCTGATCGATGCAATAATTGCGCTGCGGCCAGTCGACCTCATAACAGAGCCTTGCAGAATTAACGATTTTAATTTTCCCGAGGATCGACCGCTGGATGTCAGCATGTGTATAGATAAACTTGATGCCGAGTTGGATTTTCGTCCACTCACCGTGTCGGCGTTTTGCCGCCGCCTTGCTGCGGCTTGTTTCTGCGCTGGCCAAGTGTAATGGAACGAGTTGCTGGCATGAAATTATCCACTGTATCCCTGTTAGAACCAGATGGTGTAAAACTTCGTGAAGACACTGGCGCCAAGTCGGTTTCATTTTTCTGCTTAACCCGTCCTGTGCACGTCGATCAGGTGCTATTTGATGAGATGAAGCGGGTCTCCGTGCAACGTGGCGGGCGTAATGTGCGCCTATGTCTCCATAGCAGACCGGAAGATAATCACCACGACATGATCGTGCTGGAGCGTAGCGGCAAGTATTACCGCCCGCACAAGCATATGAAAAAGGGTGAATGTTTTCATGTGATTGAGGGCCAGCTTGGCCTGCTCGTCTTTGACGAGATGGGAAGCGCCCTCGACGCTACGGCGCTTGGCGCCGGTGAGGTTTATCGTATTGCGGTCGACATGTATCACGCGGTTATGCCGCTGAGTGACCCGGTGATCTATCATGAATCTAAGCCCGGACCGTTTCTAGGCGAGGGTGATAGTATCTATCCGGACTGGGCACCCCTGGCGGAGGATGCGGAATCGGTAGAAGCCTTTCAGGCGATGGCGTTCGCCAAACTTACCAGTTGAACAGGAAAGAGAACGGATGGGCATGGCAATCGAAATCGCTGGACGAAAAATAGGCGCGGAATATCCGGTCTTCATTGTCGCTGAGGCCTGTGACAATCATCTCGGCAATACGGAGGCTGCGCGTGAGATGATAGTCCGAGCGCATGCCGCCGGCGCGGATGCGGTCAAGTTCCAGCATCATCTGCCTGACGAAGAGATGCTGCCGGACGCACCCATGTCGGATAATTTTGACGAGCCACTCTATGAGTTTCTCAAGAAATACGCCCTTACACTCGATCAGCACCGCGATCTGAAGGCGTTTTGCGAGGAAACCGGTATTCTCTATATTTGCACGCCCTTCAGCTATGCTGCAGCTAAGGAACTGAACACCCTGGGTGTCTCGTCCTACAAGATAGGCTCGGGTGAGATGACCGACGTGCCGTCGCTTGAGAGAATTGCCGACTTCGGCCAGCCAATGATTGTTTCTACAGGTATGTGCACCCTCGACGAGATTGAGCGCACCTATCGCGCCGTGATTGCGCGCAACCCGGCACTCGCACTTCTTAATTGCGTGAGCGAATATCCGCCTGCTTATGAGGATATCAATCTCGATGTTATAACAGTTATGCGCGAGTGTTTCCCCGAGGCAGTGATTGGTCATTCTGACCACACGCCAGATCTATATACTTGCTTTGCTGCTGTCACTCTGGGAGCTGCGATCATTGAGAAGCATGTCATCCTCGACAAGATGCAGCCTGGGCCGGATCAATCCGTTTCGATCGACTTTGATGATCTCGCAACCCTAGTCGATGGCATCCGCAAGATCGAGGCGGCCCGTGGTGCGCGCCGGGAGGTTCACAGCTTGGAGCAGCCGATTCGCACGTGGGCCTTTCGTAGTCTGATAACAACTCGTGAGATTAAGGTCGGTGAGGTAATCACCGAAGACATGATTTGGTCGAAGCGGCCCGGCACCGGAATCCCATCGCATCGCATGGACGAGGTGATCGGGCGCCAAGCAGCACGAGACCTCGGCAAGAATGTTCTTTTGACTTGGGACGATTTCGAACAAATCTGATGAAGCTCCTCTTTCTCACCGGTTCACGTAGCGAATGGGGATATATCCGCCCCATTCTGCGCCTTTGCGAGCGGCGTGGTGTTGAATACGATATCTGTGCCACTAACATGCTGCTTCTGCCAGCTTATGGCACTCTGGTCGACGAAATTCGTAATGATGGATTCACCGTTTCCGACGAGATTTATATGGCGCTCGAGGGACATAATCATTACACCATGTCAAAGTCTCTCGGGGTATTCCTCAGCTCCTTCACCGATACTCTAAACCGGTTACGCCCGACTTGGTTGGTGCTTTCTGGAGATCGAGCAGAGCAGCTCATGGGCGCGACCGCCGCTGCCTATACCTATACACCTGTTGCACATATCCAAGCTGGCGAGCGCTCTGGTAATATCGATGGGGTCAGCCGGCACGCCATTGGTAAGTTGGTGCACCTCCATTTTGCCGCCAATGAGGACGCTGCCACGCGCCTCAAAAATCTCGGTGAGGAAGATTTTCGCATCCATAATGTAGGTGCGCCGCAATTGGACGAAATCGTCGATGGCGGCTTCCCAGGTCGTGAGGCGCTTGGTCGCAAATATGGAATTGAGGTCGACCAGCCGTATCTTCTCGTTGTACAGCACCCGGTGACTGAGGAGATGGATAGCGCCTATGAACAGACTATGATCCTGGGCCGGGCGTTGGAAGGCTTGGATATCAAGAAGATTTGGGTGCTCCCCAACAATGATGCTGGCGCGGGGGCAGTCAGGCGCGCACTCTTCAAATTCCGATCCGGCGATACGCAAATGTTTGACAATCTATCGCGCGCCGATTATCTCGGTTTTCTTGCCAATGCCGCCGCTATTGTAGGTAATTCGAGCTCCGGCATTCTTGAGGCGCCTACTCTCAAAGTCGCATCGGTCAACATTGGCCGTCGTCAGGTTGATAGAGTGCGTGGCACCAATGTGATTGATGTTCCCGTGGAGCTTGAGGCGATTCAACAAGGTGTGGCACAAGCGCTTGCGACGCAGTTTCAAGCACACCTCGAATCTTGCACCAACCCCTATGGAGATGGAAATTCTTCAAGCCGCATCATCGATTGCCTGGAAAGTATGGCGATTAATGATCGACTTTTAATCAAGCGACTGACACTTTAATGGACATTTGCGGATTGGACTTGGCAGATGGCAAATGATTTCTCGGACTATGTCGTTTCTCATGGCGCTACGCTATTGGATGCGGCTGAAGTTATCGAGCACAGTCATAGCCGCAGTGCGGTTGTCGTTGAAGGCGACAAGGTTGTTGGCATCATCAGCGAGGGAGATATTCTGCGTGCGCTTCTGCACGGAGTTGAGGTGCGTGCACCGCTCGCTGATTTTGTCAATCATGGTTTTAAGTTTCTCGACGCACCCGATGAAGCGCGCGCCCTTGAACTCTTCAGAGATTTTGGCATCGCACTGATTCCCGTTTTGGATTCCGGGTTTCGCCTGACCGGTGTGATTACTCTTCAGGAGACTCTGCAGTCACTGGAACTGACTGTTTCAAAATCTTGATCACAATCATTCCCGCAAGAGGCGGTTCAAAGCGATTGCCGCGAAAAAACATCCGCCTGCTGGGTGGCAAGCCACTGCTGGCCTACACCATCGAAGCGGCGTTGGAGGCCGGAACTGCGGTGCCGCTCATTGTCTCGACGGATGACGATGAGATCGCCGAAGTCGCAAGGCGATATGGTGCCGAGGCAATTCTACGACCCGCCGAGTTGGCAGCGGACGACAGCCCGACGGAGGCGGCCTTGCTGCATGTCCTCAACGGTAAAGAGATCGAAAGCGTATCGCCGGAATGGGTTATGACCTTGGCGCCGACCTCACCGTTTCGCAATGGAGCGACCATCCGTAAATTTCACGATGCGGCAATGATCGGTGGTGATGATATAGATTGCTATATGGCCGTCACCGAGGACCGTGGCGATTTTTGGTTGTTGCAGGAGGATGGCTATGGTCGGCGGCTATTTCCGGACGCACCGCGCCGCCAGCAGTCGCGCGCCCCGCTTTATGAAGAAAACAGCGCAATCTATGTGAGCCGGGTGCATGCGTTGCGGCGCAGCGGGATAATACTTGGCGACAAAGTAAAGCCAATCGTTATTGACCCCATTGAGGCGCTTGATATCAATACCGCGTACGATTTCTGGTTGGCAGAATCATTGATCTTGAACGCAACCGCCCAGCCGACATCATGATACTAGATCGGCACAGATTGACCCAGATTAGACTCGCCCTGGTGCAACGATTCCCGCCGCTCGCGCGGATTGATGACGGATTTCGGGTGCTGCGTGATCCTGTCTATGGCAAGCGGATGAATGAGGAGATGTCGGCGCTTCGGAGCTTGAAAGCAAAAATAGGCAGCCGGTTCGCAAACACAACACCGGCGCACCGTCACAATTCCTTCATCATGTTTGGTTTTAGTTTTGTGGACACGGCGCTTCTTGAACGCATTGTCGCGGCAGGATTTGAACATGCCGGCATGTCGCCGGTGATGGTGGGCCCTTGGCGTTCGCATGGCGCGGCGGCCTATCGGCATCTTGGTCTTGGTCGCCTAACACCGTGGAATTCTTACATAGGCGCTGACGTGCGGGAAACTGCTACGCAGGCAATCGCCGGCATGACCAAACAATCTGAATTGCACGCCTTTCACTATGACGGTGTGCCCTGTGGCAAAATCGCCATGTCGTCTCTCATGCGCAGTCAAAGGCGGGGGCGGTTTGATTTTTCTGACGCCACTACGCTCCAATTTCTTGCTGATGCACTGGCGAGTTCGATCGCTGCCATTGGAACGGTACGGAAGTTGATTCAACGCCATCGACCAGCAGCGGTCGTCTTGTCAGATCGCGGATACACGCCCTTCGGCGAAATGTCTTACCTGTGCATGGAGAGCGGCATTCCATTTTATACATGGAATGTAGCGCATCGCTATGGGCGGATCGTGATGAAGCGGTTCGACAAACATAACACCCATCTGCATCATCATTCCCTATCAACCGAAAGTTGGCGGAAAATCTCAGGGCTAAATTGGTGCGACGCCTATGAAGCGGCGAGCGAGCGCGAATTGACCGACAGCTATACGAGCGGTGAATGGTATGGTGAAGTGGGTACGCAATTCCATGTGTCAACGGTTCAAAAGCAGGCGCTGATCAAGCGTCTCGAACTCGATCCCGATAAAAAGACCGCCATTCTCTTTCCGCATATTTTCTGGGACGGGACTTTTTTCTGGGGCGAAGATTTGTTCGACGATTATGAGCAATGGTTTTGCGAGGTATTGAAGGTCGCGCGCGAGAATAACCGTCTTAATTGGGTTGTCAAAATTCACCCGGCCAATATCGTCAAAGATGTGCGAGATAAACATTCCGGAGAGCATTCAGAAGTGGCGGTCATGCGTCAGGTGTTAGGCGAAACACCGGCGCATATCCGTCTTGTCGAGGCATCGAGTGACATTAGCACGCTGTCGCTATTCTCAATTATGGATTATTGCCTGACTGTACGCGGTACCATCGGGATCGAGGCCGCCTATCGGGGTATTCCGGTATTAACAGCTGGCACTGGGCGTTATGACCGGCTTGGTTTTACTGTTGATTTCGACGATCGAGCGTCCTATCTCGCGCGGCTACGGCACTTGGAAACAGTGCCACCGCTTACTCCGGCCGAGTTGGAACTCGCGAAGAAATATGCCTTTGGCACCTTTGCGTTGCGACCGACGCCGCTGAGTAGCGTGCGGTTTTCTTTCCGTAAGGATGCGCGGGCAAGCTTGGAAGCGTCGCTCACCGTCGCGGATTTGGTAGCACTTAGAGCAGCACCGGATGTCATTTCGCTTGGTAACTGGATTCGTTCGGGTGAGGACGATTACTGCAATTGGGCCTTAGTCAAAGAGACCAGATAATTTCGCATCGAAGATGTTGAAACTAGCCAAGTGGATATTTCGTCTGCCTAGTATTATCGTTTCGTTGCTGCTCGCTAGTGGTATCGGCGTCGCCGTTTTGTTCAAACATTGGCGAAAAATCGCCAGGGCGGATTTGGTGGTGATCCACGCTGTCGGTGGCTTCGGATTTACTATCACCTCGCCTGATATTTTGCGCCGCGATCGTGCCGGGCAGCGGATTGTTATCCTGTTTGCATATATTCCGGGAACACACAATCGTCTAATCGGCCGGATCTGGCCAGATATCGATTTGCTCTTCATACCCATCGCGTTTCGTAGGCCGTTTACCCGACAATTCCATCCCTATGATGAGCACGCAAGAACTGTTGCCCTATTCCCTTATTGGGATCCCTGGCGCTATAAATTGTTTGCAGTGATCTACGCTTTTCTTCGCCTAGTGTTGCCAGTTGATCGGGTGATCACTGATGAAACTTATTACCAAGCGATCCCAGAATGTCGCCTTCCGACTGGACGTCCGCCCCTTGACAAATGGCACCCGTTCTATTTCCGCTTGCTTCGCGAGGTACCGGCAAAACCACTTCGACTGCCAGAACAGGACCGTCGCGTCATCGGTGAGGCGTTGCGGCGGGCGTCGGGTGGCGAGCACCAACTCTGCTGCTTATATCTGCGTCTGCGTGCATCGAAAGAACTGCCCGAGGCTTATCTCAGGTCTGGCAGCGAAGTCACGACATATCTACGGGCGGTCCGCCGCCTGAACGAGCGCGGCTACCAGGTTTTATTAGTCGGCGACCGGAACCTACCGCCCAGCATTTCGAGCGACTTTAGTGGAATGTTTGTTGATGCTAAGAGCTTGAACGTTTCCGAACAGTTATTCTATCTCTATGCCGCGACCGAGAGCCAGATGGCCATCGGTGAGTGCGGCGGCGGTTTCTGGATCGGCCCAATCAACGGCATACCCAGTATGATGATAAACAATTATCCATTCCATACCGGCTGGCACGACATGGCAATTCATTTCAAGATTTTGCAGGACGACACCGGCAATCTCGTTCCGGCGGATACTATTTTCTCGAACTATGGTGAGGACGTTGTCCACAAATACCCAAGGGTGCTGGAGAACGGTGCTGCTGAGCTCGAGGCCGCAATTTCTCATTTCGTGGCTTGCGTCGAAAAAAGTGCGCCGCTTGGAGTTCCAGCCAAGGACGTGCCGGGTATGAAGGCGCATTTTTGGAGTGTCGAGGGCCAGAGCTACATCTCGCCAGTCTGGCTTGAACTTTATAACACAGATCGGCCGATGCCGGCCAACGAGAGAGAAAAGCGCGCTGAGGAAATTTTGCGCCGGCACGGTTACTAGCTGTTCATCGGTGAGATGGTAGAAGCGATATATGACATTGCTGGTATTCACGGCGATCAGGAGACGGCACGGATCGACCCTATGAATGGGCTGATTGCGCATCTCGGGTTTGGCGATTGGGGTGTCACACGGTTTTCCCAAGACAGTTTGATGCTCGTAGCGCAGCCCATAGAGAAGAGGGTCGATTTTCCGCTTATAAAAGCTGCACATCGGCAAAAACTGAAAGGTGTGTTGCCTCGATTTGCACAAACTGGTAACCCAGCTCACTTTCTTAGGTCGCGCGCAAAATTGATGGCCGGTCACAATCTCTAGCGAATATCCCAAAATTCTTGTTTTAGCTCGTATGCCCTTCAATAGCCGGGACGGCACCGGCGTCGCCTTGAGTTCGCTCTTTTACGGCTGGCCGAAGGAACGAATCGCCCAGCTTTGCGCCAATAGCGCGATTGCCATGGCGGAAAGAAACGTTTGTGACACGTATTACGGTCTTGGAGCAGCGGAATTGCGCCGGTCCTGGCCTCTTAGAGTGCGTGACGCCTTGCGTAGAAAATCGACCGTGGGCACCCCCGGTGCTACGGTCCCTTGGGACGGTGACGCCGTCCAATCCAGACCGTCAGCGACCCTCAGGCGCTATCTTCATGAGCGCGGTTGGCTTTACCCGGTTGATTCATGTTTGACTGCTAACTTGAAACAGTTTCTTCGAGAGTTCGCACCCGATTTGGTGTATGCCGCGCCTGCCGAATTTGCCCTGGTTCGCCTCACCCGGCAAATTGGCCATTATCTCGAAGTGCCGGTGGCCGTGCAGATCTGGGATAATTGGATGAGTATGCATTATCGCAAAGGCGTCGGTGCTGAGCGCAAACGGTGCCGGCTCGACGGGGAGTTGCATGCTCTGCTCGAGGAGGCAGCGCTTCGTTTTGGCATCAGCCAACCTATGTGCGATGCATTTGGAACAGCTTATCAACAGCCTTTCCAACCCTTGCCAGTCTCGGTAGATCTTACCGAATGGCACTGCCCCTTAGCCGAGCGCAGCACACCGAAGGGGCCCTTGACTATTCTCTATGCTGGAACGGTCCACCAGAATGCCGCTTATACTGGACTGGCCGATATGAGCCGCGCAGTGGAGCGGCTCAACGCAGAAGGCCTCAAGGTTCGTTTTAAAGTCATTACGGCCGCCCCGCTAAGTACAGCTCAATTAGGTAAACTTGGTGGCCAGTTCACTGAATTTATCACGACCAGTCGGGCGGAATTAATCTGCGAGGTTGGTGGGGCTGATCTTTTGTTTTTGCCCGTTGCGTTCAACGTGGAGAGTCACGACTTCATCAAATATTCCTTGCCGGCAAAGAGTGCCGCCTATATGGCAAGTGGCACACCCATGCTGGTCTACGCACCAGCTGATCTGCCGATTGCTACCGAGGCGGTGCATTACGGCATCGCCCATGTAGTGAGTGAGCAGGATATTGGCCAGTTGACGGAAGGTGCTTACCATATGTTGTGCGATCAGGAAGCGCGTGCCGCGGTCTCAGAAGCGGCGCTGGGTCGCGTCCGTGAAGCCTATAACCGGCCCATCATACAGGAACGCACTCGTCAGCTGTTTGTCGAGGCTATTTTGAGGCATGGGAATGGTACTGTCTGATGGCGGCTGATAGACGTAAGATTCTTCTTGCTGTCGGTACTCGGCCCGAGGCGCTCAAGCTGGCGCCGGTAGTACAAGCTTTGCACGCGTGTCATGAGCCTTTCGAGGTCCGAGTATGCGCTACAGGCCAGCATCGCGAAATGCTTGATCAGGCGCTTAAATTTATGTCGATCGTGCCCGATTATGATCTCAAGATCATGTCGCCGAATCAGCGGCCTTCTGACGTAGCCGCCCGCGTCCTGTATGGCATGGATGAGATTTTTACTGCTTACGAGCCGGATTTGGTTCTCGTCCAGGGCGATACTACAACGGCACTCGCCGCTGCGCTCGCTGCTTATTACCGTCGCATCCCAAGTGCCCATGTTGAGGCTGGCCTTCGGACCGGCAATAATTACGCGCCCTGGCCAGAGGAGGGTAATCGCCGTCTGCTGGCCAGTTTGGCGCGGTTTCATTTTGCGCCAACGGAAGCTGCGCGCGGTAATCTGTTAAGTGAGGGGATTGCTAAAGAGGATATTTACGTTACCGGCAACACTATCGTCGATGCGCTCGCTGATATCACCGGTCGATTCAAGCGTGACGATGCGATCTATAATGACAAGGCACAGGAGTTTTCTTACCTCCATTCAGCTAGGCGTCTCATTCTCGTCACCAGCCATCGTCGAGAGAATATTGGTGCACCGATGGAGCGTATTTGTCGTGCGCTAAAAGCTATCGTTATTGAGCATACGGATATAGAACTGCTCTTTCCTGTCCATCTTAATCCCAATGTGCGCGGTACAATCCATGATATATTGGGCTCTCTCCATGGGCCTGTTGCTGAACGAGTTCACCTGACCGAGCCAGTTGATTATTTTTCCTTCGTGTATCTCATGATGCAGGCGCATATCATTATCACCGATTCCGGCGGTATCCAGGAGGAGAGCCCGAGCTTGGGGGTGCCAACTTTGGTGTTGCGTGAGTCTACGGAACGCCCAGAGGCTGTCGAGGCAGGTTGCACCTTGTTGGTCGGAACAGACGAGGAGAAAATCGTTCACGAGGCGAACCGTTTGCTGGGTGACGTCACACATCACGAGGCGATGGGGCGGGCAGTGAACCCGTATGGCGACGGAACGGCGGGACAGCGCATCGCAGACATCCTTGCTGTGGGGGATTGGCCATGAAGGTTTGCGTTTTCGGCCTTGGTTATGTCGGCCTGCCGACGGGCGCGCTTTTAGCAACCAAGGGTATGCAGGTTCATGGTGTTGACACCAACCCGGCGTTGATTGAAGCGATTAATGGCGGAACCTTTGTCTCGGCTGAGCCAGACCTTGATCTGCTGGTAAAATCGGCTGTAGGTAGCGGTAACCTGGTGGCTTCTGGCGAGCCTTCGGAGGCCGATATATTTATCCTCGCGGTGCCAACCCCGGTGTATGACGACAAGTGCGGCGCTGATCTTTCGGCCATCAAAGCAGCTTGCAAGGCGCTATCTGGCCATTTGGCCCCAGGCAATTTGATCATTCTCGAATCGACCGTTCCCATCGGAACCACAGAACAAATGGCAGTATGGATAGGCGCGGCGCGCCCCGATCTTACCATCGGCAAGAGTGACGTAGGGGCAAATGACGATAACCGAGTATACCTCGCCCATTGCCCAGAGCGCGTACTACCTGGCCGGCTGATGCAGGAATTACTCGAGAATGACCGCACCGTCGGCGGCATTGATAGACCCTCTGCCGAGCGGGCGCGCGATTTTTATGCTGCCTTCGTGCGTGGTGATATAGCTCTTAGCAATGCACGCACGGCGGAGTTATCGAAGCTGACCGAAAACGCTTATCGCGACGTCAATATAGCTTTCGCCAACGAACTCTCCATGATTTGCGACGAACTGGACATTGATGTTTGGGAGGTGATTGAGCTGGCCAATAAGCATCCGCGGGTGAATATGCTGATGCCTAGCGCGGGCGTTGGCGGTCACTGCATCGCCGTTGACCCCTGGTTCATCGTTGCCTCGGCGCCGGATCGGGCAAACTTAATCCGCGTTGCGCGTGAGGTTAACGATGCCAAGCCGTCGCATGTGGCGACCCGAGTGCGCGCGGCGCTGGCGGGCCGCAGGAGCGCCACCATCGCTTGCCTGGGCATAGCTTTCAAGCCAGACGTTGACGATCTGCGTGGTAGCCCGGCGCTTGAGATAGTTGCAAACTTAGCCTCAGATAGCGAGGTGAGCGTGCTTGTGGTCGACCCCTTTGTGTCGGCATTGCCGCTCCATCTATCTGACTTCAGCAATGTTGAACTTGTTGAATTGGACAATGCACTCGGGCGGGCAGATGTCGTCGCGCTCCTGGTTAGCCATCATTCGTTTCGGGCCATCTGCCGCGCGCGCTTGGCGGACAAGACTATCGTTGATGCCACGGGCGCATGGCGCGGGGCGCGATAGGGAGACCGATGGTGGCATCTTCACACGGTCCTGATAGCACTGCGGTGCAGTCCTATTTCGACTATGTCGCTGAGGGCTGGAGCGCGCACTACGCGTCGGACGGGACGATGGCAGGCCGCATTGAACGCTTTCTTGATGCCGTACAAGACCCTGTCAGACCGGATTTGCGCGTGCTCGATTTTGGCTGCGGCAGCGGCGAGCTTGCCCGCGCAATGGCAGCCAAAGGTTGGGGGGTAACCGGCTGCGACATCTCACGCAAAATGTTACAAATCGCCAAGGATGCCCCCGGTGGCGACGACGTTGACTGGCGCGCGGTTGAGACGGCTGGCAACTTACCTTTCGGCGGCGGAGTATTTGACCTCGTTACGGCGTCAAGTGTGTTCGAATACATCGCTGCGCCTGAGACCAGCCTTGCTGAGCTTTGCCGCATATTAATACCGGGTGGGCTATTATTGCTTACCGTGCCCGATATGCGCCATCCGGTGCGCCTGGCCGAAGAGCGGAGCCGGCAGAGCCTTGTTGGTCGATTGAAGCGGGGCCTGCGCCACTTTGTCCAGGGTGGCGCAGACACAGATTATTGGAAATATTCCGTCCAGCGACATACGCCGGGGGAATGGCACGCTATGTTGCGTGCCGTTGGCTTTGTATCAATTCGGGTTGGATCCTGCGATGATCCACTGCTGTTGTTGGCGGGTAGAACCGTAGAGACCGGTGACATGTCGTGATTAGAGCGGGATAACATGCTAGTTCCACAAGGTTTTAATGACCGTAATGTGTGTATTATGGGTTTGGGCTTTGTCGGACTCACCCTGGCCGTGGCTATGGCCGAAATTGGGTTCCGAATCACTGGCGTGGAAAAACGTAAGGACGTCATCGACGACCTCCAACATGGAAAGGCCCACTTTTTTGAGCCGAACCTAGACGAAAAACTAGCTAGGGTCATCGATAGCGGGCATTTACGTGTTTTTGAAAAGATTCCTGATGGCTGTAACGCTACCGTTTATATCATTACTGTTGGCACACCTCTCGGCGATGATGGAAAGGCGCGCTATGATATGATCGAGCGAGTGAGCGGCGATGTCGCGGCGGCGCTCACGGCAGGTGACCTAGTTGTTTTGCGTTCCACTATCAAGGTTGGTTGCACGAAATCGATCGTGATGCCGGCACTAGACAAGGCAGGGTTAGAGTACAACCTTGCCTTCTGCCCAGAGCGCACACTCGAGGGTAAAGCGCTCGAGGAGATTCATAACCTGCCGCAAATCGTTGGCGGCATTGATATGGAAAGCAACATTCGCGCTGCACAGCTTTTTCAATTTATCACTCCGACTGTTGTGCGGGTACGTGATTTAGAGACGGCCGAAGTTATCAAACTGGTTGACAACACCCTGCGCGACGTACGATTCGCATTTTCCAACGAAGTTGCGCAACTGTGCGATGCTATCGGCATTAGTGCTCAGGAGGTGATCCGGGCTGGAAAGCTCGGCTATCCGCGGACCGATTTGGCTGTGCCGGGGCCGGTCGGCGGACCTTGTCTGGAGAAGGATCCACATATATTTGCGGAAACCATGCGCGAGTGGGGCGTCTCTCCGCATATCGCTACAGCGGCACGGGGCGTAAATGAAGGACAGCCGCGCGCCTGTGTCGATTTCATATCTTATACATTGACTAAGCGTGGCGTCACGGTTGCGAAGGTGTCGCTGCTTGGCCTTGCATTCAAGGGCCGCCCGGTGACCAATGATCTGCGTGGGACCATGGCGCGCCCTATTATGAATGCTCTTAAGGAGGATTTTCCGGCGGCGGAGTTTTTCGGTTTCGACAGTTTGGTGGCGCATAGGGAAATTACTAAGTTCGGGTTGCAACCGGTGGCTTCCCTGCTGGAGGCTTTCAATGAGGCGGACCTAGTCGTCATCGCCAATAACCATCCCATGTTCTTCTCTATGCCGATTCTTAGCTTGGCAGAAAAAATGAATCAGAAGGGACTTATCTACGATTTCTGGAGTAATTTTGACACCAGCGAATTGGCGCTGTCGGGTGGAGTTGGGTATGTCTCGCTCGGTGCGCACGGGCTATTGAATGGCTAGGCAATAGCGGCATGGCACGGACATATTTGATAACCGGTGGCACCGGTTTCATAGGCTCTGCTCTAGTTCGCCGACTTGTTGGCGAAGGCCATGTGGTGCGAATTCTTGACGATAATTCGCGCGGTGCCAAGCGGCGCTTGGCCGATATTTCCGGTGATGTAGAGTTTGTTCTCGCTGATGTACGTGACTTCGCGGCGTTGCGTGTAGCGGTACGGGGCAGCGACAGCGTAATCCACTTATCGGCGGTAAATGGGACAGAGAATTTCTATAATCATCCGGAGCTCGTGCTTGATGTCGGCGTGCGTGGCACCCTGACCGTGATCGATGCCTGCCGCGCTGAAGGGGTCCGTGAGCTTGTTTTCGCGTCTAGTTCAGAGGTCTATCAAACGCCACCTCTGATCCCCACCGACGAGAGTGTCTCGCTATCAGTGCCTGATGTCACCAATCCGCGTTACTCCTATGGTGGATCGAAGATTATCGGTGAATTGATGGTACTTAATTACGGCCACACGGGGTTCGAGCGGGTAACGATTTTCCGCCCACACAATGTTTATGGGCCCGACATGGGCTGGGAGCATGTGTTGCCGCAATTTGCCTTACGCGCAGTCGAGGCAGTGGTGAAACAGGCGCATGGACCAGTGTCGTTTGCGATCCAGGGTGATGGCCGCCAGACACGAGCGTTTGTGCATATCGACGATTTTACCGACGGCCTTTTGCGCGTTATTGAGGGGGGTAAGCATCGCGAAATTTACAATATCGGCAATCCGGAAGAAGTCGCTATCGGCGAGATTGCTCGTCTGGTTATAGGCTATTTTGGACGCGAGGTGGAACTGCGGCCCACGTCGGAGCCACAAGGTGCGACTCCCAGACGCTGCCCTGATATCACCAAATTGCAGTCACTTGGTTACATGCCACGTATTTCTTTGGCCAAGGGGTTGCCGTCGCTCATAGATTGGTATCGCGAGAACGGTCATTTGCGGCCGACTGCGGGACCGGGCCCAAAGAGCCTGTCTAAAAAATAGGGAAGACGATGGCGGAGACGATCCTGGTTACCGGGGTGAACGGTTTCCTTGCGAGTCATCTCGTAGCACGGATTTGTCGCGCGTTTCCTGCTTCTTCAGTGATTGGTATTGGCCGTCGTCCAAGCTATTCTGGCCCGCCGACAGAGAAAAATTTCGAATTCGTTCGCGCCGACCTGTTAGAGCATGGCAGCTTGCAGGCTCTTCCTGCCCATGCTGACACGGTAGTTCATTTCGCTGGAGACCGCCGGACCTTCGTGCGGCCCGAGGACTATTCTGCGCAAATCCACAGCAATGTTTTAGCTACCGAAAATATGGCAGATTACGCTATTCGTGCCGGTGCAACGCGCTTTGTCTTCGCTAGTAGTGTCTATGTCTATTCAGGTTGCGCCCGGATGCCATTTCGCGAAGATTTTTTGGTCTATCCTCGGGAAAACCTCGGCGTTTCAAAGCTTGCTGCTGAGGCAATCTTGAATGCGCGTGCGAGTTCGGGTTATTTTGCAGCCACCTCCTTTCGCATCTTTACTGCCTACGGGCCGGGTGCTGGTCAGGATCAGTTTCTTTCCGCAGCGATACGCAAGCTGCGCTCCAAGGAACCCGTGGCTTGCTTCGGAAATCCAGACGTGGAACGTGATTTCGTCCATGTTGAGGATATTGCGCGCGCGGTTGTGGCTAGCCTTTCGGCGTCCCTGGGTGCAGAAGACGGCGGTTATTGCATCTTGAATGTAGGCTCGGGGCAAGCGGTGCGCATTTGTGAGGTAGTCGGGCAGTTGGTAGAGATAATGAAGGTAAAAAAGCCTATCAAATTTGATGCTACGGCGTTTCCGGTGCGCGCCGGCGATAGCAACCATGCGGCCGATTTGACTAATATTCGCGCTACCCTCGGATGGGAACCGGAGATTTCGCTCGGCGAAGGGTTGCGCAACTTAGTCGGGTCATTTGAAGAATGACCGTGACATCTTGAGGAGACGGACATGTTAGAAAATTATATCTCGGCCATTCGCCCTCTGATCAAGGAGTATTATGACACGCTTCTTCGGCAGGTGCCTGAAGCCAGCAACGAGATTTCTCTAAGTGCTCCGGCATTTGACGAAAAGGAGGCCATGCGGGCGATCGAGACGATTCTTGGTGGCTGGATTTCGCAGGGTAAAAACGTCTCAGAGTTTGAGCAGTCGGCTGCTAGCTATTTCAGCACGGCGAGCGGGATCGCAGTCAATTCGGGCTCTTCGGCTAATTTAATAGCGCTTCTTGCTTTGAAGGAATATTTAGACCTCAAGGACGGTGATGAGGTGATTGTGCCTGCTGCTACTTTTGCCACAGTGTCGATGCCAATCATTCAAGCTGGTCTAGTTCCGGTCTATGTCGATGTCGACCGCAACAGTTTGAACATTTCACCCGAAGAGGTAGCACCGGCGATTACGGAACGGACAAAACTTTTAATGCCCGTTCACACTCTTGGTTATCCCGCTGAGATGGATCAATTGATGGACATCGCCGAGGAGCATGATCTCAGTGTCATTGAGGATTGTTGTGAGGCGCATGGCTCAGCCCTGCATGGCCGTAAGGTTGGTAGCTTCGGGCTAGCCGCTACGCTCAGCTTTTTCGTCGCACATAATATGACTACCGGTGAAGGTGGCATGGTGGTTACCAGTAATCCCGAAATCGAAAAGATCTGCCGTTCATACCGTGAGTTCGGGCGTCGCAAAGAACCGCAGGATGCTGATAACCGATACTATTCGGACGAGGTTCTCAAGGAATACGACGTGCGCTACGTCTTTGATCGTCTCGGGTACAATTTGCGCATGACTGACGT
>MDTE01142752.1_pt1 | contig 32205 bp, 33 predicted proteins | sample 811231 | NCBI WGS metagenome assembly MDTE01 (sample SAMN05326651, study PRJNA326480) | marine metagenome | isolation source: seawater | place: Indian Ocean: Red Sea | collected 2010 | reverse complement strand
TTATTAAATATAATGGATCGAGTGTTTATATAGATAGTGTTATACTTAAAATTACAAGAAACCTAACAATTACTCCCGTGGAACATTATGAAAGACCTTATGGCAAAAGCAACTATACTTTTACTAAACTTATTTCACTATGGTCCGATATGGCGGTAGACTTTCCCGTTTCTCCTTTAAGGATATCAACTTTTTTTGGCGTAATAATTAAATTTTTTATTATTGCCTATAGAAAAATTTTCTTTAGAAAAAAATACAGCAAGCCTTTGTTTATCATAGAAGATAAAACTTTTTAATAAATTGTGGAAAAAATGGTCGGGGCGGTGTGATTTGAACACACGACTTCCTGGTCCCAAACCAGGCGGTCTACCAGGCTGACCTACGCCCCGAAAATTTAATTTTATAGACTTTAAATAGGGCTAACGCAATTAAAAACAACAAATTAAAGGATCAATTAAAGATTAATAGGACCATCCCCATCTGCTCTAGTGATATGGAAAAAATCATTATTATTAATATTTTTATTTAATTTTTTACTTAAGTCATTAGATGGTGAAAAAATAAAATTAGATGGTCCACGGATAAAAGAATTTTTAGTGAAAGCCTTTCTCCAAAATATATGTGATTGATTAGAAACTATTAAATCTACATTTTTCTTTTTTAATATTTCTGATGTTTTTTCAATTACGATTGATTCATAATTTTTTAAAGATAAACAATCAACTATTGAACCTAATTTCATAGAACCGAACTGTTTATGATTGTTCAATTCTGTACATAAAGAAATGGACCATCCTATTACTTTATTATCTTGCAAAAATATTAATTTAATAAACTTATTATTAGAATATAGCGAATTTAAATAAATTTCGTTTCGTACAGCAGAAAAATAATAAAATTGATTTATTTTTTCCCAAAGAGATTTAACGCTACCATCAAATTCGTTTACTTGGTTAACTTGGATATCTATTTTATTTTTAAAGTTAAAATAAAATAGATACATAAAAAAATTTAATAATTTTATAAAGAACCAACCAATTCCCGAATAATTTAAGAAAGAAAGAATAAAATAATTTATTTTATTATTTTTTAAATACATAATATTTTTTAAAAAATTGAAAGGTTTATAAATTTTAAAATAAAAAGGTATTGTTTTGAATGGCCAACCTAAACCTTTAAGTAATTTAGGCAAAGAATTTTGGTAGCTTCCCATACCTAAACAAAATATATCTGGACTTCTTTTTTGTGCATCATTTAAAAGTAATAAACCACATATATTATATTTTTTATTAAAAAGGCCTGCGGATACTGGGTTACAATAAAATCCAATTTTCAAAAATGAATTATTAATTTTGAATAATTGATTTTTTAATGAATAACCTCCTTTTATCGAACTTTCATTTTCAAAAAGAACATAATTTTTAATATCAATAAAATTATTTTTTTTTATTTTTTCGTTTTTAGGTAAAGGAATTTGAAATAATATTTCATTTTTTTTTAATTCTTGATTTAAATCTGAAATTAAATTTTTATCCTTTAGTTCGCTTTCTTTTAAAATATAAGACATTTTAGGTTGATCCTAAAATAATTTTATTTAATAGCCATTTCCATTCTAAATATTTTCTTTGCTCTTTAGTAATAGTAGAATTTTTTTTTTTATTTTTCAAAAAATTAAGCAATGTTCCAACAGTAACAAACCATCCATTTTTTTCTTTTAGATATTTCATTTGATCAACGAATTGGGTAGATAGTTTCCCATTTAAGTAAAATCCATCAGCTAAATGTGTGTACATTATGCATGCGCCACCTTCTTTTTCTAACCTATCAATATTTTTAACTGATAAACATTTATTAAAAGCATTTACGTTATTGCCTTCAGATGAAGCAAACCAATAATTTACGTATGGTTTGGTAGTATCATGGTAAGGCATAAAGGGGCAGCTTTTTAATGTATTAATATCAGAAAAAACAAAGTTTCTTACATACGTAATATTTTTTTTGCATAAATCTCCCCAAAAAAAATCAGAGGATTTATTGTGACCTTTATAAAAATTATTTTTTTTATAAAGAGTGAGTATGTTATAAAATGTTTTACGTAATCCGGTAAGTCTATCTGAACCCCAATAAATATTTTCTTTATTTGACGAATGATTAGCCATAGTAATATATGATTGATCAAAATATTTTTTAAATTTTTCTAATCCAATGTTAATTTCGTTCCTTTGAGAGCTTGAATATGTTGTGTTATGATAAGCAATTTCAAAACCCTTCTTTTCCAAATCTACCAACCAATTTAAATATTTTGTGTTGTTGCAAGTAATTCCTTCTTCTAAATTTTCAGATTCATTGCTTCCTATCCATATAGATTTGGTAGTTTTAAAACCAAGCTTATTTAAAAAATCATAAACGTTTTTAATGTTGTCTAAACTTGCTCTATCAGTATCATCAAAAATTGTGAACGCAAATTTTTTGTTATCCGGCCATAATATTTTTGATGACATCAGATCAATCTTTTAAAGGTGAAATTACATTAATTTTAGGTAATTTATTTTTATCATACTTAGGTGAAAAAACAAAAGAATGTTTAGAGTTTGTAATTAGTTTATTTTTTTCTAAAAATTTAAAGCACAGTAAATTTTTTTCAGTTTTTTTATATTCACCACTTATTTGATTAATATTCTTCATTTTGCAGTAATCCTTTAAAAAATTAATCATTGTATCTTCTATGCATCTTCCAACTACTCTACAGCTTAATATAAAATCTATTATTGATGCCTGATTATTTTTTATAGATACGCTTAAAATACCTATAATTCCATAATCACCGAATTTATCTTTTGCTCTAATCGTCCATAAATTGTTCAATTCTTCATTAATCCAACTATTAAATTCCTGATCTGTTAATCGTCTAGTTGTAAGATTCATTTGATTAGTTTTATTAAACAATTGTATCGCTCTAGGAATATTTTCTTCTGAAACATTTTCAATTGTTACTGTCAAATCTAATGTGTTGATCCAATCCGACAATGAAGATAATTTTTCTTTTAGCTCAACTCTTTTAGATTCTGATTTATATAATTCTGCTCTTAATTTATCTTCTTTGGTGATGTGTGGAATATCAAAACAATGAAGGGAAGATAAAAAATTACTGTAATCTGTTGGATTTTTTGGCAATTCGGGTACAAAAACTTCAGGTAACATTTCTTTTACTCTTCCCCTTTCAAAGGGACTGTCATCAAAAAAAACTGTGGATTGGAGTCCTAGATTTAATTCTTTTACTATATCAACTATATTTTTTGCTTTATCTTCCCAATTAATTCTGTAAGCAACAAAATCTTCAAGTTTTAATTTCATTTCGGGATGTTTTTTTATGGCTTCAAGTGCAGTTTCCTGATTATTTTTACTTACAATTGCTAAGATTATCCCTTTTTTTTTTAAAGCTTTTATTTGATTTTGAAAGTCGCTATACGCTTCTCCTAAATAATCATGCCCTCCTATTCTAAGATTTTTCCATCCTACCTCACCTACTATTCCTCCCCAAAGAGTATCGTCTAGATCTAAAATAAGTAATTTTTTACTTAGTCCTATAATTGAGCTATACAAATTTGTAATATCTTTTATAGCTTCTTTGAGAAACTCGTTTGAAAATGGATTTTTCATTAAATACCATAACTTTGAATTATAAGCTTTTGTTACACCGCAATTTTGTAACCATTTAGAAGAATTTAATATATGAATGTTTTTTTCATTATTTAATTCTTCAAACAAATGTTGATTCATAAAAGATAAATTATAATCTAATCCTGAGGATTTAGAATAAGAGAAAAGTAAATTACTTTCATTCGGATGTTTTAAAATCCAACTTGGAACTAAGATAATATCACTATTTTTTTTTATTCTTTTTATACATTTTGTAAAATGAGAAACATCTTCTTTTAAGATTTTTGAATCAATATCATTTCCATTTTGTAACTTTTTAAATTCTGATGAAACTTCATCAGGAGTAGTCCATATGATGGATATATTAGATTTTTTTTTCCATATTTTGTCACTTGGATTTGTTAACGTTTGAAAAACTTGATTATAATCAACCTCGTTAATCTGCCAACTAAATTCATCTGAGCTGTTAAGCAAACCAGAAAAATTTGCGTGGTTAAAACTTGAAATAATGTTTATTGAAACTTTTTTTTTAATCATTTTTTAAATTTTCTCGTTAAAAATAACTCAAGAGAACCAATTGTATCAAATTTATCTGCTTCTTTAATTATATCATCAAAAGATAAATTAAAATTATTTTTTCTTAAGTTTTCTTCTAAATTAACAAACAAATTAACAAGATCAACAGATTCTAAATTAGAATCTTCACTTACAAGTGGACTCGATTCTGCAAATAAAATTTTTTTACTATTAGGCAAAAGCTCATTTAACTCTTCAATTGCTTTTCTTATAATCTGCTTCATAAATTGAATTTATCATTCAATTAATACAACAATAGTACCTTTTTTCATCATTTTTTCTATTGAAAAATCCTTTATTATGATATTTACAATTTAATTCCATGATTAATTATCTTACAGCACCATTTCGATGGTTTTTCAAATTAGAAGCTGCTAGTGGCCTACTACTTCTAATCTCTGCAGTTATAGCTTTAATTTGGAGTAATTCAAATTTTGCTAATTATTATTTTGATTTCTTCAATGCATATCTTTTTCTTGGATATGAAAATTTTGGGCTAAAATTATCAATTTTACATTGGATTAATGATGCTTTGATGGCTGTATTTTTCTTTGTTGTAACTCTAGAAATTAAAAGAGAATTTCTGCAAGGTGAATTATCTAAACCGAAACAAGCCCTTCTTCCGATTATTGGAGCTATTGGCGGAATGGCTGTTCCTGCTCTAATTTATATAATAATAAATTTAGATTCTTACAATACATTAAAGGGTTGGGCTATTCCGTCCGCAACTGATATTGCCTTCTCTATAGGAGTTTTATCATTATTAGGTTCTAGAGTACCAATTTCTTTAAAAGTCTTTCTAACAGCCTTAGCAATTATTGATGATCTTGGGGCTATTATAATAATAGCTTTTTTCTATTCTGGTACTCTTCAATTCACATATTTATTATTAATGTTAATTTCTTTTATTTTATTAATCGTCTTAAATAAATCTGGAGTTAAAAAATTCACACCATACGTAATTATAGGTCTTTTTTTATGGTACTTTACATATGGATCAGGAATACACTCAACCATATCAGGTGTTCTTTTAGCAATGACGGTTCCTCATAGATTGCATGATAAAGATTATTCTTTATTATTAAAAGTAGAACACGCATTGTCTCCTTATGTTGCTTATGGAATTATGCCGCTATTTGCACTAGCTAATGCAGGAGTTGTTCTAGAAGGTCTGTCATTTATTACACTAGCTAATCCTGTGCCTCTTGGGATTTTATGTGGGTTATTTTTTGGAAAACAAATTGGGGTATTTTTGTTCTCATTTATTTCTATAAAATTAAAATTAGCTGAGATGCCATCAAACTCTAACTGGATTCAATTTTACGCCGTAGGAATATTAACAGGGATTGGATTTACTATGAGTTTATTTGTGGGAAATCTCGCATTTGTAGAAAATTTAAATTACCTTCCCGGTGTAAAAATTGGCGTTTTGGTTGGTTCAACTTTATCAGCTGTGATGGGCTATTTTTTACTATTGATTGTTAGTAAAAAAAGATAATAAATTAAAAATATGAAAAAAATCTGTAGATATTTTTTTTTTACTATAATTATGTTTTCATTTACATCAAATCTTTCTGCCAATTATACTAAATTAGCATACGATTTTAATTTTAATGATCTTGATGGAACACAATTAAATCTATCAGAATTTAAAAATAAGGTGATCGTTGTGGTAAATGTTGCAAGTCAATGTGGATTTACTAGCCAATATGAAGATATGCAATTGGTTTGGGAAAAATACCAAAATAAAGGTCTTGTTATGCTTGGAGTCCCATCAAATGATTTTGGCAATCAAGAACCGGGCTCAAGCAAAGAAATTAAAAATTTTTGTGATGCTAAGTTTGGTATAACTTTTCCAATGACAGAAAAAGTTATTGTTAAAGGTGATAATGCTCATCCATTTTATAAATGGGCATTTGAAAATTATGGAAAAGCTGCAGTTCCGAAATGGAATTTTCACAAAATAATTATAGGTAAAGATGGTAAAATTAAAGATACATTTGCTTCTATTACCAATCCTTCGTCAAAAAAATTTATAAAAGTTATTGAACAAGAATTAAATTAAATTAATTCTAAGGCCGTCATAAGCAGGTAAAATATTTTTAGGTAACTTTTTGATTAACTTATTATAATCTAAATCATAGTGAAGATTTGTAAGTATAGTTTTTTTTGGTTTTAAACATTTATGAATGTAAATTACCTGATTAAAATTAAAGTGGGTTGGATGTTTTTTATACTTAAGGCAATCTAATATCAAATATTTTAAGTTTTTAAGATCATTATTTTTAACTATCGATAAATCATTTGAATCACTTATATAAGCTGTTTTTTCAAAAATATAAACTACGCTATTAGTTTTGCCATGTTTTACAGTAATGGTTTTAAAAAAAACTTTTTCTTTTAGTTTGCCCAGAGAAAAATGTTTTTTTACTTTATGTGCTTTCACTATTGGCGGATAATTGTTTATTTTTCTAAATAAATATTCCTGTCTATTTCTTAAATGATGTATTGTTTTATGATTAGCATATAAATCGATTTTATCCTTTTTTTTCCAATAAAAAGGTCTTAATTCAAATAAACCATTTGTTTGATCGGCATGCTCATGAGTTAAAAGTACAGAAGAAATATTTTTAATTTTGTTTGTTAATAATTGGGTTTTAATATCAGGTGAAGTGTCTATTAATATATGATTAGATCCTTTAATAATTATAGCTGAACATCTACTTCTTAAATTTTTTTTATTTTTACTACTACAATTTCCCCAAAAACCATCAATTCTGGGAACCCCTACTGAACTACCACATCCTAAAATAATTAACTTAGATGTCATTTAAATTAAAGAGATTTTTAAAATTGTTAGTTGTGTGTCTCATAATTACTTCTTTTGAAACTTTTTTTATTTCAGCTAATTTTTCAATTGTGTGAATTATATAAGATGGTTCATTTGGTTTTCCTCTATATGGTAATGGAGCTAAATAAGGAGAATCTGTTTCGACTAACAAATTTTGAATTGGAATATCAGATACTGTGTTAACTAAATCTAAAGAATTTTTAAAAGTTATAACACCGCTAATAGAAATATAACAACCCAAATCGATTAGCTTGTGTGCAAATTCTTTTGAGCCTGTAAAACAATGTATTAAAACTTTTAATTTAGAATTTTTAATTTCTTTTTTTAAAATTTCATAAGTATCGCTTTCAGCATTACGCGAATGTACAATTAAAGGAATATTTAACTTTGAAGCAGCGTGTATATGTTCAATAAAAATTTTCTTTTGAATATTTTTTGGGCTATGATTATAATAAAAATCTAATCCGGTCTCTCCTACTCCAATTATTTTTTTATTATTTTTAATAAAATCTATTATAGAATCTCTATTAATATTAGTATTTTTTTCAGTTTCATGGGGATGAATACCAAAAGTTCCATATATATTTTCATATTCATTAACTATTGACTTTATTTTTTTAAAACTATCTAAGGTTGTACATATAGTAAGTAGATAGATAATTTTATTAGATTTAGCTCGTTGTACTACATTTTTTAATTGTTCAAAAAGGTTTGGATAATCTAAATGACAATGTGAATCAATAATCATGTTGTAATCTTTTTAAATAAGATTTCTAAATTATTTATATTAATATGATTGTTAAATAAATTTTTACCTTCTAAAAAATCCAAATTTCTAGAATCTTTATTAATATTTAGAGCATCTAAAACTTTGGAAGCTTTATTAGGTATAATTGGACTGAGTAAAATCGAAATTTTAGCTATTTGTTCTAGTGATAAATATAAAATATTATTCATCTTTTCTAAATTTTCTTTTTTATGTTTCCATGGCTCTTCATCGTTTATATATTTATTTGTTAAAAAGCTTACATCGATTACAGATTTTATATAAGAATTTAATTTTTGATTCTCCATTAATTCTCTGAGATTTTTTGTGAGAAGCGAAGTTTCTTTTATTAATTTATGATCAGAATTAGATAAATTTTTTGTTTTGGAAACTTTACCATCACAATTATTTTTAATAAATGTAAAAATTCGTTGACATAAATTCCCGTAATTATTTGCGAGATCACTATTTATACAATTTTCTAAATTTTTTAAAGATATGCTGCCATCACTTCCATGTGAAACCTCTTTCATTAAGTAATATCGAAGCTCATCAATGCCATATTGATTTATAATTTCGATGGGGTTTAATATATTTCCTTTAGACTTCGACATTTTTTCATCACCTGATAAAATCCAGCCATGGCTGAAAACTCTCAAAGGTGGCATAATATTTGCTGCTAATAAAAAAGCAGGCCAATAGATAGTATGAAATCTTAAAATATCTTTTCCAATTACATGTAAAGAAGCAGGCCAAAAATCTTTATACAATTTATCTTTTATATTTGGATAATTGAGTGCACTTAGATAATTTGTTAAAGCATCCAACCAAACATAAATCACATGGTGGTCATTAGAGGGTACTTTTATGCCCCAACTAAATGAAGTTCTGCTAACAGATAAATCTTTTAGACCACCTTTAACAAAATTAATTACTTCATTTCTTCTAGTAATTGGAAATATAAATTTTTCATTATCATTATAAAATTTTAGAAGTTTATTTTGCCAGGCTGATAATTTAAAAAAAAAAGATTCTTCCTCTACCCACTCAACTGATGAGCCAGAAAATGTAGAAAATTTTTTTCCATTTTTTTCAATTACTTCATCATCGTTATAATAGGCTTCGTCTGATACAGAATACCAACCCTTATATTTTGATAAATAAATATCACCTGATTTAACCAGTTTGTTCCATATATCATTGACCGCTTTATGATGCCTTTTTTCCGTTGTCCTAATAAAATCATTATTAGACAAGTTCAGTTTTATGGATAAATCTTTAAATACAAGTGAAATTTTATCACAATATTTTTTAGGTTCTAATCCTTCTTTTTCTGCAGATTTTTGAATTTTCAGTCCATGTTCATCCGTTCCTGTTAAAAAATATACATTGCAATTATTTAAACGATTAAATCTTGCAAAAGTGTCAGCAAGGATACTAGAATAAGCATGGCCCATATGTGGTGCTCCGGAAGGGTAATATATTGGTGTCGTAATATAATAATTATTTACTGTCATTTAGTAAAGTTTCCTTAATAGAAAAAAGTATATTTTTTGTATCCAAATTAAAATTTTGGAGATTTCTTAAATCATTTATTATTTTTGTGTAATTATTAAAATAAAAATTAAATTTATTTTTATTATAATAAAAAGCATCTCTATAAAATTTTTCAATAAAAACACATAGATGAGAAACAATTTCGCTATTCTTTTCAACTTCATACAATTTAATAAGATAAAGTATACATGTTAAAGTAGTAAAATCATTTTCAAGATTAGCTTTTTTTAATGATAAAACGTAATTAATTACATTTCCTGGGGAATCAAAATCTAAAAAATCTTCAAAAAAATTTATATTTTTAATAAAAGGGTATTGATTTTGAATATTTGTAAAAATATTTCTTTTTTCTTGTCGATTAAAAAAAATCTTAAATTCTATACATCTGGATTTTATAGTATCAATCAATTTATATGAATTATCATGTATAATAAAAAAAAGAGTATTAGAGTTTGGTTCTTCTAATGCTTTAAGTAATGCATTAATAGCATTTACATTTAATTTTTCGATGTTATCAATTATAACAATTTTTAAATCCCTTGAATAAGTGCTTTTAGCTAAAAATGACAAAAGATCTCTAATTTGATCAATTTTAATTTCACCACTATTAGAATAACTTTTAATCAAAAAAAAATTCGGATGTATATTATTATTAATAAGACTGTAAGTTTGACTATTTTTAGTAAAGGAGAAATCATCAATATTATATTTATTTATATCATTAATAGATAAAAGATAATTTGCAATATGAAAAGCTAAAGTAGATTTTCCTAAACCTTTTTGACCGCTTAAAAGTATAGGGGACGATATATTTTGTTTATTAATTAAATTTACTAAAGTATTAAAAAAAAAATTATGTCCAAATAAATGAGTTTGATTTATTGGATCTATTGCATCAAAATTTTCTAATTTTTCTTTCATAAATTTAATGTTTCTTTAATTTTGTTATAAATTTGACCTTCTATAAGATTATTTTCATTAGAATTGTCCAAAATTATACATCTACTTCTATCTTTTTTAGAGATTTTAATAAATGCGTTTTGAACTTTTGCATAAAAATTTTTACTAAATTTATCATAACGATTTTTTATTTTCCTTTTGTTAAGTCTATACATAGCCTTTTTAATACTAACTTTTAAAAAAAAAGTTATGTCAGGTTTAACATTATTTAATATATGTTTGTGAATAACATCTATTAAATTTTTACTAACCCGTTTTCCATAAACCTGGTAAGCTATAGTAGAATCAACAAATCTATCACATATAACTATTTTGCCTCTGCCAATGGCTGGTTTTATTTTTTTTTCAATATGTTCATTCCTGGCAGCTAAATATAGCAAGGTATCAGTGTATTTATTAAATTTCTCTTTATAATCTTTTTGAAAATAGTCTTTTAAAATAACATTTCGTATTATTTCTGCGCCTTTGGTTCCTCCTGGTTCTCTTGTTAAAATAACAGGCAAACCTAATTTTTTAAGTTTAATGAATAATTTTTTACTTAAATAAGATTTTCCCGAACCCTCTATTCCTTCAAAAGTGATAAATAAAGATTTTTTTTTACGCATCTCCCCATACCAGGAAATTAAGAGATTTAAATAATCTTATAAAAACATTTGCTCTATTTATTTCCTCTTTGGAAACTATATCTACAGTTTTTTTTAATTCTCCAGATATGTATACATTAAGAGTGCCAATTTTATCACCAACAGATATAGGCGCTTGAATTGGACCATCATATTCCATTATGGCTTTTATTGTGTTTTTTTTCCTTTTAGGTACCGTTAAATAAATATTTTCAGTTGTCGTTACTTCAACTTTGTTTTTTTTACCCAACCATACATCTAAGCTTGCTAAAATTTTTTCTTTATCTGCAACCTTAATTGTATCAAAGGTTCTAATGCCCCAGTTTAATAGTTTTGCTGACTCTCTAGATCTTTGATTTTTTGTATTAAAGCCACTTGCTACTGCATTAATTCGTCTACTTCCAGATTTCATCGAAGATGCTAAAGAATATTTCTCAACTGCTAAAAAGCCAGTTTTAATACCATCAACTCCAATATTTTTATAAAGCAACGGATTTCTATTTCCTTGTGTGATTGGATCGCCTCCTGTGCGATCCCATGTGAACGTTTTTTCTTTATAATACGAATAATACTCAGGATAATTATCAATCATATATCTGCACATTAACACTATATCTCTTACGGTAGAGTAGTTTTCTGGATCATTAATTCCAGATGAGTTATTAAAATTTGTATCTGTCATCCCTATTTCGCTAGCCTTTTCATTCATTAGATAAACAAAATCTTCTTCTGTGCCAGATAGCCCCTCCGCCAAAGCAACTGAAGAATCATTTCCTGAGACAATAATTATTCCTTTTAGTAAATCTTCAACTGTGACCTGATCATTCAACATTATGAACATTGAAGAATATCCACTTTGAGATAATCTCCAAGCTTTTTCGGAAATTATAATTTTTTCATCTAAGGAAGTTTCACCTTTTTTTAATAAATCAAAAGCAACAATGGTGGTCATGATTTTAGTCATTGAGGCTGGATAAATTCGTGTATCCGCATCTTTTTCATATAGGATTTCACCAGAGTAATGATCTTGCAAGATAACGTAACTAGCATCAATATCAAATTTTGAAAAAGATGGAGCTGAAGTCAGTAAAAAAATTATAAAAAAAGTAAATATTTTAAAAAGATTCATCTATATTATTCCTTATATATATTTAATTCATCAAAGCCTAAATTATTTAAACTAATATATGTCAACTTTAAAGAGTTAAAATTTTTATAAGGTCCAACAGATAGTCTATATTTATTAGCATTAATTTTTTTTATAGAAAAGTTTTTAATGTTAGTTTTGCTTTCAAGTTCTTTTTTTAACATATTGGCAGAATCATAATAATAAAAATCAGATATTATTAGAATGTAATTATTGTTTTTCATCTGTTGAGAATTATCATTAGAGGATGATGATAAATCGTCCATCTTAACTTCATCAACTGGTGCTGTGTTAGCTACTTTTTTTTCTTCTTCAAACATATTAGACTCTTTAGCAATAAAAGTTTTATTTTTTTTAATTTCAAAAAATTCAACGTAAGGATTTTGTGGATCCAGATCTAATGTTTTTGCAATTTTATTTGAAATAACAATATTAAAAATTTTAGGATATGTTGCGGTTTTATGAATTTTTGTTTCAACAAACTTATTATTTTCTGGATTTACTATTTTTATATGTGTATTTGGTTTTAAAAATGAATGCATCGATATAATTTTTTCATTATTAATTTTTTTGTTCAATAAACCCTGTTTAAAAAAGTCTTCATCATAAATCATTGCAAAACCGTTAGAGGAATAATATTTTTTTATTTTTTTTGTTTTGGATAATTCGTAATTTGCACAACCATTTAAAATAATAAATAAAAATATAAATGAAACTTTGTATATTAAATTCATGTTTTTATCCTATTAGATAACGTACAAACAGAAATTCCAAATCTTAATGATCTATTCCATTTCAATATTTTTTCATAATTATCAAAAACTAAAAATGCTGGGGTTCCAGGTTTTCCATCAGGTAAAATTAGTGCAGCTTTGTGATTATTTTGTAATTTATTATTTTCTGTAATAATTACACCCTTTTTTTTCCATTTTAATATAGATAATTTATTTGAAATTTTTCTAGCAGATTTATTAATATATTTATCATTAATATTTTTTGTTATTTTTACTTTATAAAAACATGGTTGTCCTGTTTTCCAGCCTATCTTATTAATATAATTGGCGGCTGACGCTAAAGCGTCAGGTAAAGATTTTTTTAACTCAACTTTATTATTTTTATCATAATCAATGGCATACCGATTAATTGTTGATGGCATAAATTGAAAATTACCGAAAGCTCCTGCCCATGATCCCTGTAGATTATTTAAACTAATTTTATTTTGATCAATGAGCTGTAATAAAATAAATAATTGATTTGAAAAAAATTCACTTCTTCTTTTATCAAAACTTAATGTAGCTAAACAAGATACAATATCCATTTTTCCCACATGTTTTCCAAAATTGGTTTCAATGCCCCAAAGAGCCAACAAAATTTCCTTCTCTACACCAAACTGTTTCTCTACTTCATTAAATAACTTATAATTTTTTTTTAATAAATTTTTAGCTTTTAATGCTCTTTGTGTACTTGCTCTTTTATTAACATAGGTTTGTGTATCTTCAATAAATTCTGGCTGTTTTCTGTCGTATTTAATAACATTATCTAGGAATTTTACATTTTTAAAAACTATATCAACAGTTTGTTGAGATATTCCTTTATTAACAGCATTTTTTTTGTATGAAATTAACCAATCCTGAAAATTTTTATTAGTATCTGCAGCAAAAACTAGACTTGAAAACCCAATTTTAAAGTAAAGTAACAGCAATATAATTTTAAAAAAAGACATCATATATATTAGTATAAAATTTAAGTATATAAAACGTAAAATGAGAATTAACAATAAAAAAGTAAAATTAAAACCAGCAGTTTTTTTAGATAGGGATGGTACAATCAATCACGATAAGGGTTATATAAACAAATATAGCCAGTTTAAATTTAGACCTTATGTTATTCAAGGATTAAAATATCTAGCTAAAAAAAAATATTTATTATTTATAGTTACTAATCAAGCTGGAATTGCAAAAGGAAAAATAAAAATTCCAGAATTAAATCTATTGCACAATAAGCTTAAACTTTTTTTAAAAAGAAAGAAAATTATAATAAACCAAATTGAATATTGTCCATACCATCCTAAAGGAATAATTAAAAAATATAAGAAAAAATCAAAATTCAGAAAACCTGGAAATTTAATGATTAAAAAAATATTAAATAATTGGAATGTAAATGTTAAAAAAAGTTTTATGTTGGGCGATAAAAGATCTGATAAAATAGCAGCACAAAAAAGTAATTTATATTATGAATATGTTAAAAATAATTTTTATAAGCAAGTTAAAACTATTGATAAAAAAGAAATTAATAATTATTAATTATTTTTTCATCGCTATAAGTAAAAACTCTTATTAATTCATCTATGCCATCTTCTATCTTAATTTTTGCTTTAAATCCCTTTTTTTCAATTTTTTTATTACTAACATAATAATCTCTTTGATCAGGGTCTTTTTTATTTTTTACAATTTGAATCTTTAAATTTTTTACTTTTTTCTGTATTTTTTTAGCTAACATATATTTTGTTAAATTTGCTGATGAAAGTCCTAAATTATATATATTAGATTTTAGTTTGTTGAAATTTTTTATTGAATACACAATGCACTCAACAACGTCATCTATATGTATATAATTTCTTCTGAAATGAGGTTCATATATTGTTAATTTTTTATCCTTTAAAGCATTAAAAACAAAATTGTTAACCAAAAGATCTGAGCGCATTCTATAAGAGTTGCCAAAAACTGTAGCTAATCTAAAACAAATTGAATTTTTATATTTACTTATCATATGTTCAGCCTCAACCTTTGTCCTTCCGTATAAAGATACGGGTCTTAATGGGGATTCTTCATTACAATGTTTATTTTTTTCACCAATTCCATAACCCGAGTTTGTTGTTAAAAAAATTATCTTATTAAATTTCTTTATATTTTTAAGTAATATTTTTATTGCATTAACATTAATTGATATTGCATCTTTTTTATTTTTGGAACATAAGGGTGCTCCAACTAAAGCAGCTAGTGGAATAATAAAATCATTTTTTTTTATTAATTTTTTCATTAATTTTTGATTTCTCACATCTCCTTTAATAAAAATAAAATTGGGATTAGAAAATAAATGTTCTATTGCTCTGCTTGAAAAATTTAGAGTATCAATAATAGTAACTTTATACTTTAAACTAAGTAATCTTGTTGCTAACTTTGAGCCTATATACCCAGCACCTCCCGTAATTAAAATATTTCTCATTTTTTATAAATTTTTTGCTTTTTTATCTCTACTGCTTAAAATTGGTTTTTTAATTCCCCATTTTATATTTATTTTTGGATCATTCCATTTTATAGAAAATTGATTTTTATGATCAGTATATGATCCCTTGTATGACAATTTATAATGAAATAAACATTCTTTGCTTAAACACAAATGACCGTTTGCATATTTAGGTGGTATTAATATTTGTAAACCATTTGCTTGACTTAAAATCCATGTTTTATGTTTCAAATAATCTTTAGATTTTTTAATACAATTAACAACAACCAATTTAAATTTTCCATAGGGACAGCTTACAAGTTTCCAGGTTTTTGTATCTCCATGCAAACCTCGTAGAACATTTTTTTTAGATAAAGAAAATTTATCATGTTTAAATTTAATATTTTTAAATTTGTTACTTTTCCATGAGGTCCAATAAAATCCTCGATGATCCTTGAATGAGGTGTTTATTTTTTTTTTGATTTTAAGAGTCATATTTAACAGAATTTAAAATAGTACAAATTTTAATAATTTTATTAGATCTTAATGTAGGATAGTTTCCAATATAATAACCAAAAAAATGAATATGCTCTACTTCTTTAAAATTTTTAAAATTAACTTTTTTTAAAAATTTTTTTAAATAAGGTTGTCTTAATTGGTTTCCACCACCAGCATTACCCCTTCTAAATTCAATATTATTTTTTTTCATAATGTTTTCAAGTTTAGCTCTATTTTTAAAATTAGCTTTTTTTAATATTAAAGGAAAAGCATAATTTGAATTGCCCTTTAAATCAAAATCTATTCTATATTTTAAAGGGTCTAGATTATTTAAAAATATTTTTAAATTTTTTACTCTTATTTTATTATTTTGATTCAAGAATTTTAATTGATTTAAACCTAAAACTGCGCCTATTTCAGTATTACGTAAATTGTAAGCAGGATATAAAAAAATAAATTTCGGAGATAATTTTTTGTTTGAACTAACTATTTTTTTTTCAATTTTATGATCACCTATTTCCCTTGCCATACCATGTGATCTTAATATTTTAGCTAAATGGTATATTTTTTTGTCATTTGTACAAATCATTCCACCTTCTATTGTGGACATATGATGAGCGTAATAAAAAGAAAAGTTTGATATTTTTCCAAATGTACCAAGTTTTTTATTCATAAATGTTGCCCCATGAGATTCACAAACATCTTCAAGTAACATGATTTTTTTCTTTTTGAGAACTTTAAGTAAATTTAATGTTAGGCCATTAAATCCTTGAATATGCGATAAGAATACTGCAATAGTTTTTTTATTAATTTTAGAAATAATATCATTTTCAGACATACATAAGTTTTTTGGATTAATATCAACAAAAACAGGTTTAAGATTATTATGTAAAATTGATGAAATGTCAGATGACCAGGTAAGGGAAGGTACGATTACTTCACCTTGACCTTTTAAAATTTTTAAAATGGTGATAGATAAAAGATTAGCTGAAGATCCTGAGTTTACAAAAATACTATACTTTACACCTAACCATTTAGACCATTTTTTCTCAAATTCATTTACAAATCTTGATTGAGTTAAAATTTTATTTTTTCTTTTTAGCAATTTAATTACAGCGTTAATATCTGATTTTGTAAAATTGTCTTGCATTAATTTATGATAAAATTTCATTTTTATATATCAATTGTTAATAATACTTTTAAACAATATTTCACTTCCATTATTTGAGAAATTAAATGGAACATTAATTAATTTATTAAAGTGTTCAATAAATTTTTTCTGTTTATAAGAAGGTACATAAAATAAAAAAAAACCTCCTCCTCCCGCTCCTAATAATTTTCCACCTAATGCACCTTTTTCAATAGCTCTTTTGTAAATTTCGTCAATTTTATAGTTTGTTATAGATGTGCTCAAATTCTTCTTTTCCATCCAAGATTCATGCAATAGTCTACCAAAATCGTCTAGATAGCCAGATTTTAAGGCATTTTCAGATTCATTAACAAAATTTGATATTTGTAAAATATTATTTTTTTTTGTTTCGTGAAGTTTGTGAACATAAGTTTTAGCAATATCGTGAGCGGTTCTTTTAAAACCAGTATATATTAATAATAAGTTTTTATTAAGTTTATGAAGTACATTTTTTTTAAGAACAATTGGTTTAACAACAAATGTTCCATTCTTATTAAAAATAATTTTATTAAATCCTCCAAAAGTTGCGGCTATTTGATCTTGTGATCCTACTACATCATTTAAAATTTTTTGTTCAAAAAATATACTTTTTTTAGCTAATTCATTTTTTGTGATTTTTATTTTTTTGTAATTATTAAGCAAATTCATTAAACCCACAACAAAAACTGAGCTTGACCCCATTCCGCTTTTTGCTGGTAGATCGCCATCATAGTGTATTTCCAAACCATTTTTTATTTTCATATATTTAAGCATTTCTCTAACCGCTCTATGTTTTATTTGATTCATTTTTTTAACAGTTTCTATATGTGACCAAACAATTCTATATTTGTGATGAAAAAATTGAGGTAAATATCTACATGAAATATAAATATATTTATCTATTGTTGTTGATAATACTGAGCCACCATTTTTAAGATACCAAGCAGGGTAATCAGATCCTCCTCCAAAAAAAGAAATTCGATATGGTGTTTTTGAAATAATCATAATTTATAATTTCTATTTTTCATTATAATAATCACCAAACTCAACTAATATAGTGCTTTTGTTATCATTTCTGTTTAAAGCCTTTTCATATGCTGGAAAAATATCTTTTGGCTCATTTAATTGAATAACATCTATTGTTGTGCACATATCTTTGACTGGTTTTGTAAAATCACCAATATGTTGATATTGAGGATGAAGAGGTCTTTGAGATCCTACGCTAGTTCTAATAATTGTTTTAACTTTAAAACCATTATTAGTCATTACATTTATTTTATCTAAATGATTAATTAATTGATTCATTGCTAACAAAAGAAAGTTCCATCTGGGATATATACTTATAGGTATATTACCGTTTAAAGCTAATCCTATAGTCATACCCATTTGCATTTCTTCAGCCACTGGTAATTCAATTAATTTAGTTGCTTCTATATCTTTCAGGGTATTAGACATCGCTGTGCCGGGAACTTCGACGGCTTGACCAATAAAAAGAGTTTTTTCATTTTTTGCCAAAAATTCCATAGATCTTTTAAGCTCATCAAAATATTTCATAATTTAAAATTGCACCCTTTTCCCTGCTCCGGCATGTGGATATTTTAAATTATAACTATAATATGTCACATATTCATCTGACTGACCCTGAAAGGTAAGTTTTTTTTGATTCCATGCCTTTCTTGTATCTGTACAAACTGACTTTTCATTATCCTCAACTATAAAATGAATTGGCAACTGAAAATTTTTACTATATTTGATGCACTCATGTGCTATTCCTGTTTCTGATGTCATTTCACCCATAAAACAAAAAACTCGATTTTTTAATTTTTTTCTTTTAATAGACATAGCTGTTCCCACGGCTATAGGTATAGAACCACCAACCATAGCTGATGAAAAAATATTATAATCAGGAAAGCACAAAGAAATAGATTTACCTTCCAATATTTCTTCTTTAATTTTATTTTCAGGAACGCCTTTTAAAAGACATTGATAATGAGATCTCCAGCTACAAAAAACCCAATCTTCAGGTTTAATTTTTTGGAAAACTTTTATAATTTGATCTTCATTTCCATGATAAAGATGAATAGGAGCTTTTATTTTTTTTGAATTAAAAAGATCAGCTATCTCCTCTTCAAATTTAATTAATTTTTCTTTGTTCATGCTATTAATAGGTTATAATCAAATGTAATGAGCTGCGCAATAATAATACCTTGCATAAATGTGGATCACGAAACAAACCTGTGTATCAAAAAAAGCCTTAAGCAAAAAAATATAAAAATTAAAATTTATATAGTTTCAGATAAAAAAATAATAAGGCAAAAAAAAGATAAAAGGATCAAATATCTATCATATGGACCTATAAATATGAGCGAAAAAAGAAATAAAGCAGTAAATGTTTGTAAAGAAAAATATATAGCTTTTATTGATTCCGACGCCTACCCTTCATCATCATGGGTAGCGAATGGGGTAAAGATTCTAAAGGAAAACAAAAAAATAGGTTTGGTAAGTGGTCCAGATTTGCCATTCCCCCAACAAAAAGGTTGGCAAAAAACTATTGGATTAGCTCATAAAAGTTTTTGGCTTTCAGGATCTAAAGTTTATAGAAAGGATGTTGGCAAATCACTCTACTGCGCTCAAGTCTCGAGCTGTAATATGATTTTAAAAAAATCAACTTATAAAGAAGTTAATGGAATGAATAAAAATATTTATATTGCTGAAGATGCTGATTTTTGTAATCGTATTAGAAAGAAATATAAAATATGGCATTCAAATAAGGTAAAAATTTTTCATAAAACTAGAAATTTTATTCCTTTTTTAATGCAAAGATACTCCTACGGAACTTGTATATTTGACGTGTTTAATCATTCAAAATTTTTCACAAATATTCAATATATTGTTCCCTTAATAATATCTCTTTTCTTTTTTACATTTCCTTTTATTTTTGTGTCAGAAATTTATAAATATATATATTATTTCATTTTTATTCTTTTTTCATTAAACTTTACTTATGAAGCTTTTAAATGTTCAAAAAATTTATTTAATATTTTTAAAATAATAATAATTTTTTATTTATCTATTTTATTTTTTGGATTAGGTTCGTTGATGAGAATATTTAATTTAACTTCTAATTTAAAAAAAATATATACTTATAGAAGTTGATTGCTTTTAAAAAATTATAAAAATATTTTTTGGATCATAAAAGCTTCAGCAAAATAATAGCCTGATTCTGAACCTCTTACTTTTGCTAATGATTTTAATACTTCAGGCGATCGAGGATGTGGATCAGGTCTAGCCTCATCCTTATAAGTTTGCATAGCCTTTATTTTGGCTTTTACATCTTCCGTTGTTACTTTAATAAACAAATTTGGTTCCCATTGAACGGGTTTTAAATAACCTGTGCTTGATGGAACCTCTCCACATAAGACCGGTATGTGAGTTTTGGTATTCGGTCGAGATGCAACAACTGCTGCTTCGTGACAGTATTGATGATCTATATTTGTACAAAACCTGTGATGCGTAAAAATTATATCGGGCTTAACTTTTTTTATTATTTTTTCAAACCATTGTATTAATTCTAAAAGTGTGTGCTTATCAATTTCATTATCGGAAAACGAACCTAGAAAAATATTTTTTTCTTTAACGCCAAGAATTTTTAGCGCTTTAAAACAATCCTTTTGTAATTTACTTAAATTTTTATTTCTTATTTCAATATTTTGAAAATCTCTTCTTGAATGGACGCCCGTGTTAGGTATGGCTACATTAATGCGGCAACCCTCGCGGGATAATCTTTTTATAGTTGCTCCAGCAGCAAGTGTTTCATCATCAGGATGTGCAAAAAAAGTCAAAGCGTTTTTAAATTTTGATATCATTATTTTTTCTCCTTTGATCCTAATTTAATATTAACCTCTGATTTTATTTTATTATTTAAAAATTTAGGACTAGAGAATTCTATAACAAACTTTCCATGGTTAATAAATGCTGGAGGATAAGTTTCAGCGTCAAGCATTCTTATATGATTATATAAATCACTAATTTTTTTAAATTTTTTCGAAACAACGCTTTGTTTTTTAGTCCTTCTTTTAAAAATAGTAACCTTTCCTTTTTGCGAAACTGGCATAGGTTCTCTGTTAACAATTTGTCTAATCATTTTAAAAATTATTTTAGCTGAACGTTCATATATATCTTGTGCTACCCCATGAAGTGATAATGATCTTTTCATATAAATAGGACCAGCATCAAATTTTTCTATCATTTTTAGAGCAGTAATAACAGTTTTTTTATGTCCTCTTTGAATTAAATTTTGAATAGGAGTGCCTCCTCTTCCATATGGTAGATTGGTTTCATGGAAACATACGCATTCAAATTGATCTGTAATTTTTTTTTCGACCTTATGACTCCAGTGTGGAAAAAAAATGTATCTTGGTTTAATAATTTTTAATTTTTTTAGATTTAGATCTTTAGGCTTGGTAATTAGATGCCACACCCTTTTTTTTTTGGATAACAAAGCTTGATACTGCTTAATATTCCACGATCCCTTGGTAGCTACAATATATTTATTTATTGACAAAATTATCCTTAATATTTTCTACATTATGTATATCACATAGAATTGTTATAAAAAATGTGGTTGTGTAAGATTAACAAAAAATATATTAAAGTCAGCAAGGAACATTCAGTGGAGAGGTGGCTGAGCGGTTGAAAGCACTGGTCTTGAAAACCAGCAATGGATTTATCCATTCGTGAGTTCGAATCTCACCCTCTCCGCCATAATATTATAACTTAAATTTTTTAAACATTTTGGTTATTTTATTATCGGGCAATAAATCTTTACAATTCTTATCAAAATAGGATTTCTGTAAAATTTCATCCTCTGTTTTAATTAAATTGTCTAATTCAGAAAGTTCTTTTTCATTTAAAAAGTTAATATTTTTTTTAACAAATTTGCCCAATAATAAATCCATTTCTTTAGATCCTCTGTGCGTAGATCTGTAAATAATTTGTTTTATTAAATTTTTTTTATTAATCATACTGTGGCAAAATTAGTATATATTATAAACGAATGAATCAATCTAAAACAAATAGTTTTTTATTTCAAAATATTAACCATCTTAAAGGAGTTGGTTCTAAAACTGCTAGAATTTTAAAAAAAAAAAAAATTGAAAAAATATCTGATTTGTTATGGAATACGCCATCAGGTTATACTGATAGATCGAACGTGAAAAAATTAAATGAATTAGAAATAGGTAAAGTAACAACAATAAAAGTTAAAGTTATTAAGTATAATTTTCCAAGAATCCGAAATCTTCCTAATAAAATAATATGTGAAGATGATACTGGTAAAATTGATATCATTTTTTTTAATAGCAGAGAAGGTTATATTAGAAAAATACTACCACTAAATAATTTTGTAATAATCAGTGGAAAAATAAATTTTTTCAAAAAAAAATATCAAATTACAAATCCTACATATGTTCTTCCCATTGAAAAAGAAAAATATGTTAACAAAATAATACCGAAATACTCTTTAACTGAAGGACTTAATGAAAAAACCTACAGAAAGCTAATTGAAGAAGTTATTAAAAGAATTTCCTTTGTTAATGAGTGGCATAATGAATATATATTAAACAAAATTGGTAATATAAATTGGTCTAGTTCAATAATAGATATTCATAATAAAAAACAAACCGATATTACATCAAAATCATATAGAAGATTAGCCTACGATGAAATATTATCAAATTTTTTAGTGCTTTCGCATGTTAGAAAAAAAATTAAAAAGCATAAAAAAGAAAAAAAGGATTTTGATAGTTTATATTCAAAGAAAATAATTAATAATTTAAATTTCAACCTAACGAATGATCAAAATAAAGTATTAAATGAAATTAATAATGATATAAAATCAAATTATAAAATGTTTCGTATACTACAAGGGGATGTGGGTAGTGGAAAAACAATAGTTTCATTTATAGCTGCGGCCAATGTTATAAGATCAAAATGCCAAGTGGCTTTAATGGCTCCTACTGAAATTCTTTCAAATCAACATTATAATTTAGCTAAAAAAATTTTTAAATCACTCAATATTAATATTAAACTTTTATCTGGAAAATTAAATTCATCTGAAAAAAAAAAAATAAATAAAGATCTTTTAAATGGTAAAATAGACTTCATAATCGGAACTCATGCTTTATTTCAAAAAAATGTGATATTTAATAAATTGGGATTAGTAATTATTGACGAACAACATAAATTTGGTGTCAAACAAAGAATAGAACTGTCTAGAAAAGGCGGGAAAAATTGCGATATATTATTAATGTCAGCTACTCCTATTCCAAGAACTTTAGTACTAGCTGTTTATGGTGATATGGATATATCTAAAATTGTAGAGAAGCCTCTTAATAGAAAAATCATTCATACAATTAGTAAACCAGAAGAAAAAATAGACGAGATAATTTCATTTATTGAAAAAGAAATTAATAAAGGAAGTCAAGTATTTTGGATATGTCCTTTGATTGAAGAATCCAAAAAATTAAACTATTCAGCAGCTCAAGAAAAATATAAATTTCTATCAAAAAAATTTAAAAATAATGTCGGTTTGATTCATGGAAATTTAGATAATGAAGTTAGGAATGAAGTGCTTTATAAGTTTTTAAATAAATCAATCAATATACTTGTTTCAACAACTGTAATAGAAATAGGTATAGACTTTCCAAACGCTAATATAATTGTTATAGAAAATTCAAATAAATTTGGTTTATCACAACTACACCAATTACGTGGTAGAGTTGGCCGAGGTTCTAATGAAGGAACTTGTATACTGATGTATAAAAAAAATTTAAGTCATAACGCTCGTAAAAGAATTCAAATTTTAAAAAATTCTAATGATGGTTTTTATATAGCAGAGGAGGATATGAAATTAAGAGGATTTGGTGATATGCTGGGCTATCAGCAAAGCGGTATTAAAAATTTTAAATTGGCAGATCCTGTTAAACATAAAGATCTATTTGAAATCGCCGAAAATGACATAAAAAAAATCGAACTTGAAAATAAAAATTTTAACAAATACAATTTTTTGCTTAAACTTTTTGATAAAGCTGACATAATTAACCAGATCGATCTTATTGAGAATTAATTGGGTGTTGAAGTACCTGCTGAAACAATAAATTTTGAAGCTTCTTCAAATGATAAATCAAGATAAATAACTTCATCTTTTGGAAACATTAATAGAAAACCACTTGTCGGATTAGGCGTGGTTGGTACAAAAACATTAATTAATTCTTTTTTTGTTTTATCATTTAATTGACCAGAATTTTCTTTTGTTGCAAATCCTACAGCCCAAGTACCTTTACGAGGATATTCTACAAGCACAACATTTTTTTTTTGTTTATCTCCACTAGTAAATGTTTCGGTCATTTGTCCAATAGCTGAATAGATAGTTCTTAGGATCGGTATTTTTTTTAAAATTTGATTAAACAGATCTAATAGTTTTCTTCCGATAAAAGACAATGAAAGCCATCCTATAAGAGTGATTAGTACAATTGAGGTTAATATTTCTACACCTGGTATATTATAAGGTAAATAATGATTCGGATTTATTTCTTTAGGCAAAATTTTTGATGAAATAGAAACTAAAAAAATGGTAAGATATACAGTAATACCAATAGGTATTAAAACAACAATACCTGTTATAAAATAGTTTCTTATCCTGCTCAAAATACTTCTTTTTTTTTCCTTCATTGCCATTTATTATACTCTATCAAAATGAGTAAAATAAATAACATAAATAGAAGAGAATTTCTCGAAATATTTGGTAGCTGTAGTTGTGGTATTATGCTAGCTTCATGCACTACGGCTCCCATTACTGATAGAAAACAGTTAAAATTGATTCCTGAAAGCACACTTAATAGACAAGCTGCTCAATTATATGAACACGTGAAAAAAAAAACAAAACTAAGTAAAGACAAAAAACAACTTGATGAAATAATTGAAATTGGAAGTAGAATTGAAAATGCTGTAAGTGCTTATTTTGATTCGGTTTCTAAACCAGATCCTACAATTAATTTCCAGTGGGAGTATATATTGGTTGATAATGATAAAATAAAAAACGCTTGGTGTATGCCTGGAGGAAAAATTGCAGTTTACACAGGAATTTTAGATGTAACAAAAAATAAAAATGGATTAGCTGCTGTTATGGGTCATGAAATAGCTCATGCTGTGGCTAAGCATTCCGTTGAAAGGGCTAGCAGAGCTTTGGTTCTAAACGTTGGTACTGCGGCTATAGATATATTTTCTGGTGGGGCTATTTCTAGAACACAACAAACCACGGGGGTGGATGTTGCTGGAATGTTAAGACACTTTGGTATTGATAATCCATTTGGCCGTAAACAAGAAACTGAAGCTGACTATTTAGGTTTAATTTTTTCATCACTCGCTGGATATGATATTAGGGAATCTGTTAAATTGTGGGAAAGAATGAAAGAGGCTCATAAAGGACAGGAGCCTCCAGAATGGATGAGCACACATCCTTCTAGCGACCGAAGAATTCAATCTTTGAAAAAATGGATACCCGAAATTACATTAGAATATCCACCATTAAAAAATATTGGATGATTTGGTGAGCCGTGTTGGATTCGAACCAACGACACCTTCCTTAAAAGGGAAGTGCTCTACCAACTGAGCTAACGGCCCTGCAAAAATTATATAACATCGATATATTTACTATAAAAATCGTTAAATGTGTTATTTTTTATTGTCTCTCTTATTTTTCCCATCATTTGTTGATAAAAACTTATATTATGCAATGTCAAAATCATTGATGCTAAAATCTCATTAGTATTAATTAGATGATTTATGTAACTTTTTGAATATCTGTTTAAATATCTAATATTTGTGCTTTCATCTAAGGGTGTATCATCCTTTTGATACTTAGAATTTCTAAGATTTAACCTGCCCTGCCAAGTAAAAGCCAACCCTGTTCTTCCAGATCGGGTGGGAATAACACAATCAAACATATCAATTCCACGTTTAACGGCACCAAGAATGTCTGATGGTGTGCCAACTCCCATCAAATAACGAGGTTTATTCTCTGGCATATTAGGAGTTAAATCATCAAGAACTTTAAACATTTGATTTTGCGTTTCTCCCACCGCTAAACCTCCAACCGCAAATCCGTCAAAATCAATTTTTTTTAAAAGTTCAAGGCTTTCCATTCTTAAATCATTAAAAACACCACCTTGGATAATACCAAATAGAGCTTTTTTTGGATTGTTACCAAACTCATTTTTTGATCTCTCTGCCCAATTAGCAGATAGTTTAACGGACTTATAAATTTTTTTTTTATCTCTAGTAAGTTTAGGACATTCATCAAGAACCATCAGAATATCAGAATTTAAATTTTTTTGTATTTGAATACTACGTTCTGGACTTAAGGCAAATTTTTTACCATCAATATGAGAATTAAATATGGCTCCTTTTTTTTCATCGATCTTAACGAATTTAGATAGCGACATAATCTGAAAGCCTCCTGAATCTGTTAAAATTGGTAATTTACAATTCATAAAATTATGTAATCCACCAACTCTTTCAATTCGCTCAATTCCAGGTCTAATCATCAAATGATATGTGTTTGAAAGAATTATTTGACTTCCAGCAAGAATTACATCATCAATAAAAACAGATTTAACAGTGGCTTGAGTACCAACTGGCATAAAAGTTGGAGTATCAATTATACCTCTAAAAGTATTAATCTTTCCTAATCTTGCTGAATCAATTTTTTTTAAAAGATTAAAAGAAAAATTTTCAGATGACATTAACCTTTAAAACTTATTTAGAAGATAAACTTATTATTTTATCAGGATTTGAAACTTCACCATTTGAACCGGATCCTTTTTTAATCAAATCTACTAATTCCATTCCCTTAATAACTTTTCCAAATACAGTATAATTTCTATCTAAATGTGAAGCTGATTGAAAACAAATAAAAAACTGACTATTAGCACTATTAGGATCGTTTGATCTGGCCATTGAAAGTGTTCCTCTCTCATGGGGTATGTCGCTGAATTCAGCTTTTAAATCAGGGTATGAAGATCCGCCAGTACCAGCTAGTCTAAGGTTATAACTTTCCAAATTTGAGTTACCAAACTTTACATCACCGGTTTGCGCCATAAAACCATCTATTACTCTATGAAAAACTACTCCATCATATTTTTTTTCTTCTGCGAGAAGTTTAAATCTTTTTACATGGTTGGGAGCAACATCCTCAAAAAGTTCAATTGTAACATCCCCATTCTTAAGTTTTAAAATCATAATATTTTCCTCAGCTTCAACAATACTTATAAAAAAAAATAAGGCAAAAAAACAAAATATTTTTTTAATCATATTTTATTTTTAATTGCTTTTGCAGTACTTTTAGTAACAAAACCATTAATTTTACCATTAAGTCTGGCTATTTCTTTAACAAATTTTGATGATATAACTTGTTTTTCAGCATCTGACATTAAAAATACAGTTTCGATTTTGTTATCTAATTTCCTATTCATTCCAGCCAATTGAAATTCATACTCAAAATCAGATACTGCTCTAAGACCTCTAATAATTATTGTTGCTTTGTTTTTTTTACAGAAAGATGTTGTTAAAGTGTTAAATGATAATATTTTAATATTTTTAGATTTGAATTTTAAATCTTTAAAAAGAGAATTAGCTATTAAAGAAATTCTTTCTTCAGCTGAAAAAAGGTAATTTTTTGAATAATCGTTTGAAACAGCAATTATAAGTTTGCTAACAATTTTTAATGCACTTTTTATTATTTCAATATGACCATAGGTTATTGGATCGAATGTGCCAGGATATATAGCCACTTTTTTCATTTATTATATATTAATTGAAATTATCTTCTATTTTAATAGCTGAAACAACTTTTTCTTCACCAGAAAGTTTAAAAATTCTAACACCTTGCGTATTTCGCTTGGCGCTTCTTATTTCTTTAACTGCACATCTGATAACTCTTCCATTGTTAGTCGACAAAATGATCTCATCTCCCTCATCAACTGGGAAGGAGGCTGCAACATTTCCATTTCTTTCTGAAGTGACAATTCCTATAATTCCTTTGCCGCCTCTGTTTGTAACTCTATAATCATAAAATGAAGTTCTTTTTCCAAATCCGTTTTCTGTAATAGAAAGTATATATTTTTGTTTTGCTGTAATTTCTGAAGCTTTATTTTTATTTGAAGATCCGTTTTTAAGTATCTTTTCAGCCACTTTACCTTTTATGTCAACATTTGAAACTGTTGATAAAGAAATAACATTGTCATCATTTGATAACTCTATTCCTTTAATGCCTTTAGATGATCTACCTTTAAATATTCGTAATTTTTTTGACATAAATCTTATGCATTTACCCAGTTTAGTACTTAAAACAATATCCTCTTCGTCTGTGCAAATTTTAACACCGATGATTTTATCATCATTATCAAGTTTCATAGCAATTTTCCCTGTGGATTGAATATTTGTAAAATCTTCTAAACTATTTTTTCTTACTTTCCCCTTTAATGTTGCAAAAACTACATAAAGTTTTTTCCACTCTAATTCATTTTCAGGGAGAGGCATAATTGAACTTATTGAATGGTGACTTTTTAGTGGAAGAAGATTAAATAAAGTTTTTCCTTTTGAGTTTGCTGTTCCTTGAGGAATTTTCCAAGCTTTCAACTTATAAACCAGCCCTTGGGTTGAGAAAAAAAGAACTGGAGTGTGTGAATTTGCAGTGAATATTTGTACAACATAATCTTCGTCTCTAGTTTTGATGCCAGTTTTTCCTTTACCTCCTCTTTTTTGTATTTTTACTGATGATAAAGACCCCCTTTTGATATAACCTTTATGAGTTATTGTAATTACTACAGCCTCTTTTTGTATAGTTTCTTCAATATTATAATTCAATACCGCATCGATTATTTTAGTTCTTCTTTTTATTGAAAATTTTTCTTTAATTTCACTCAGCTCATTAATAATAACATTATAGAGTTCTCTTTTTGATTTTAAAATTTTTTCATATTCTTTTATTAAAGCAGCCAATTTCTTAATTTCTGTCTCTATTTCGTTAATTCCAAAAGCGGTTAATTTTTGAAGCCTTAACTCTAGTATAGAAATAACTTGGGTTTCACTTAATGAATAATTGCCTTTTGATTTTTCTGATTTAATTAGTTTAATTAATTTATTAGTTTTATTTACTTTCCATTTTTTGCTTAATAAAGATTTTTTTGCTAAATCGACTGTGTTAGAATTTTTAATTATTTTAATTACTGCATCGATATTTTCAACTGCTACTGAAATACCTATCAAAACATGAACTTTTTCTTCGGCTTTGTTTAAATCAAATTTAATTTTTTTCGTTAAAGTTTTTTCTCTAAAGCTAACAAATTCAGAAATAAAATCTTTTAAATTAAGTATTTTTGGTTTGCCATCAACTATGGCTAATGTATTAAAACCGAAAGAGGACTCTACTGATGTTAATTTATATAATTGTCTTTTTACAGTTTCAGTCTCAACGTTCCTTCTCAAATCAATAACCACACGTATTCCTTCTCTGTTGGATTCGTCTCTTATGTCGCTTATTCCTTCTATTTTTTTATCTCTAGCTAATTCAGCTATTTTTTCATTTAAAGTAGATTTATTGACTTGATAAGGTATTGATTTAATTATTAATCTTTCTTTACCATTTTTTAAACTTTCTTCCTCTATTTCTCCACGAATTTTAATTGAACCTCTTCCTTTGTTGTAGCCTTGTTTTAAATTATCCTTTCCAATTATAATTCCCCCCGTGGGAAAATCAGGACCAGGAACTTTTTTCATAAGTTGTGAAATTGTAATTTCTTTATTATTAATAAAAGCTATTGTTGCATCTATTATTTCACCTAAGTTATGAGGCGGTATACTAGTCGCCATACCCACTGCTATACCCCCTGCTCCATTAACTAATAAATTTGGAAACTTTGAAGGTAGAACTGATGGTTCTTTTTCAGTTTCATCGTAATTACTTCGAAATTGAATTGTGTCTTTTTCTATATCTTCAATTAAAAATTTTGATATTTTGGCTAATTTTGTTTCGGTATATCTCATTGCTGCTGGAGGATCTCCATCAATAGAGCCAAAATTTCCTTGTCCATCTATCAATGGTAAACTCATCGAGAAGTCCTGAGCCAATCTAACTAAAGCATCGTATACTGCTTGATCTCCATGTGGGTGATATTTACCTATTACATCACCTACTATTCTTGCTGATTTTCTAAACTGCTTGCTCCAGTCAAAACCACCCTTATACATTGCATAAATTATTCTTCTGTGAACAGGTTTCAATCCATCTCTAACATCGGGTAGAGCTCTACTTATAATAACGCTCATTGCATATGAGAGATAAGATGAGCTCATCTCATCATAAACAAATATTGGCTTATGATTTTTATTGTTTAAGTTAGACTCTATATTATTCATTTAATCTAAAATGGTATTTCGTCATCAAGGTCGTCGGTAGAGGTTGGGTTTTCGTTCGGAAGTGCACTTTTACTATCATCTTGTACATTAGTTCCAGATGAGTTTTTGCCACTTAAAATCGTAAAAGTAGAATTATATCCTTGAAGAACAACTTCTGTTGAATATTTGTCTTGTCCGGTTTTTTCATCATTCCATTTTCTTGTTTTGAGTTGACCTTCAACATAAACTTGTGAACCTTTTTTAACATACTGCTGAATTACATTTACTAAACCCTCATTAAAAATAACTACCCTATGCCATTCTGTTTTTTCTTTTCTTTCGCCAGTATTTTTGTCCTTCCATGTATTGCTAGTTGCAATGCTTAATCTAGCAACGCTTTTTCCATTAACCATTTGTTTTATTTCCGGATCGGCCCCTAGACGACCTATTAAAAGAACTTTATTTAGACTTCCTGCCATATTATTTATAGATTTCTTAAAAGATTAATTGTTAATATGGATAAATATAACACATTTTCATGCTTTTATTAATAGGATAGATTTATACATCAAAAAAAATGGTTAAAAAAATCGTTATAAAAGGGGCAAAAGAACACAACTTAAAAAATATTTCCTTGGAAATACCAAAAGACAAATTTATTGTAATAACTGGACTTTCTGGATCAGGAAAATCATCTTTAGCATTTGACACAATTTATGCTGAAGGCCAGAGAAGGTATGTGGAAAGTCTTTCTGCATATGCTCGACAATTTTTAGATAAAATGAAAAAACCTAAGGTTGACCTGATAGAAGGTTTAAGCCCAGCAATATCTATTGAACAAAAAAATACATCAAAAAATCCTAGGTCAACTGTGGCTACTGTTACAGAAATTTATGATTACATGAGGGTGCTATATGCTAGAGCAGGAACACCTTACTCTCCATTCACAGGAAAACCGATTAAATCACAAAGTGTTGCAGAAATTGTTGATAAAATTAAAAAACTTCCAAAAAAAAACACTATTTATCTCTTGGCTCCAATTGTTAGAGGAAGAAAAGGAGAATATAAAAAAGAGATCCTGAGTTATAAAAGAAGAGGTTTTCAAAGAATAAAAGTTGATGGTGAATATTATGACATAGATAAATTTCCTGATTTAAATAAAAAAATAAAACATGATATTTCAATAGTCGTAGATAGAATAGTGATAAACAACGAATTAGGTAACAGGTTGGCTGAAGGAGTCGAAACTGCTCTGAGTCTAGCTGATGGTTTATTATTTGTTGAATATGAAAATGAGACCTTGCCAAAAAAATATAGAAAAATAGAAAAAATTATATTTTCATCAAAATTTGCGTGTCCAGAAAGCGGATTCACAATCGAAGAAATAGAACCAAGACTATTTTCGTTTAACAGTCCATATGGTGCTTGCGAAGAATGTGAAGGAATAGGAGTAAATCTTAATGTTGATCCTAATTTGGTAGTACCAAATACCAAAAAAAGTATACAAGACGGTGCTATTGATCCTTGGTCTAAATCTACGACTTTATACTATGCCCAAACATTAGCTTCCTTAGCAAAACATTATAAATTTCCAATGAATGAGCCTTGGAAAAAATTATCAAAAAAAATTCAAGATATAATTTTATATGGATCTGATGATGAGGAAATAAAATTTTCATATGATGATGGTTATGAAAAATATTCAACAAAAAAAACTTT
>MDTE01146207.1_pt1 | contig 32227 bp, 34 predicted proteins | sample 811231 | NCBI WGS metagenome assembly MDTE01 (sample SAMN05326651, study PRJNA326480) | marine metagenome | isolation source: seawater | place: Indian Ocean: Red Sea | collected 2010 | reverse complement strand
GGTGATGAGCTTCTGGTATGTTAATTATCGGCGATTTCTTATCCATTAGTTCATTCATATATTTTGCACTAAACCCTGGAAAGATAGATGACTTCTCACCCCTAAATACTGCAACTCTACATTTAAGGCCTTTGAGGGTTTTTCTCAAAACAGCTTGCCTTTCGGCAAAATTTTCACTTGTAAAAATATTCATATAACTTGGGTCAAATTTCCAAGTCCATCCACCTCTCACTTTTTTAATAGATTTTTCAGCTATAAAATTCATTGCATATTCGAGAGCATCACTCTGAGATGGAACTAATCTAAAGCGTTCAACAATATCAGACATTTTTTTATAAACTTTATTAGCTCTGACTTTCAGGTCAAATTTAGGAGGATTATCAGTAGGAGGCATGATAGCTGTATCTACTATGACTAAACCATATAAATTTTTTTTCATTAAAGATGCAGCATACACACCACACATTCCGCCAAGGCTATGTCCTATAAAAATAGGTTTTTTTAATTTTTCTTTTTTACATACACCAACAATTTCTGCTCCCCATGATTCAACTGAATATTTTTTCTTCCACTCGCTATCACCCATTCCTCCCAGATTCATGGCAATAACCCTATGTGTTTTTGCAAAGTAAGGAGCAATAAAACTCCACCATTCTGCATGTGCCATACCACCATGGATAAATATTAAGCCAGGTTTTGTTTTTTCACCCCAAGCATTATAGACAATTTTTGTCCCTTTTATTTTAACAGATAGTGCTTCTGGTTTATTAGCTATTGCTTTATCAAACCACTTTGGAGCTACTTTATTCATTCTGTCTTTAGATCCTATTAATTGAATTATTTATTACGTCTTTTAAAAGTGCTGAGACTCTGTGTACCTTAGTTGGAGAAGAAAGTAAATCGTTTCTGATTTCAATAAGAGTGTGATGTAAATTGTTTTTAAGACCGTGTTTATACATTGTATCACCAATCAAATTTCCCTCATAGGGCTCATTATCACCAACTTTAATTTCTCTACGCTTCATTTCAGTAATTAAATAATTACTCAATCTTCTATCTTGATTTGATAATATACCAAAATGAATATTCCTTTTATTATTTTTAAAGACTGGATTAAACGAGTGAAGTGAAATTAATGTAGTTATATGATCACGCTTTATAGTTGTTTTAATATTATCATGATATTTATTATAAATTTTCAAAATTCTTTTTCTTCTTTCGTTTCCACTTAAATTCACGTTATTTACAATTATTTCTCTATCGACAATTTCAGGAATTAATGTTGGATCTGATACATCTCTATTTAAATCAATAATTAATCGAGAGTATTCACCTGTAATATATTTCGATTTAAAAAGTTTAGATAGATCAATACATAATTCTTTTATACCTAAATCATATGCAATATGTGTATTAAATAGATTTTTATTAAGCCCTAAATTTTTTAGTGAATTGGGTATATAGTTTGATGCATGGTCAGCAATAAAAAGAATTCTTTTTTTTTTCTTTGCAGACAAATAAATTTAGCCTTGTCGAGCTTTCATTCGTGGATTTCTTTTATTGATAACATATAGGCGCCCTTTTCTTTTAATAAGTTTGTTATTGCGATCTCTTGTCTTAAGATTTTTTAGGGAGCTTCTTACTTTCATTGTTGTGACTCCGGTTGTGGCGCATTAGCTTCTTCAATCTTTTTAAGCCTAACTTTTTCCTTGCGAATGTTGTTTTTTTTTGACCTCTTTTTATTAAGTCTAGCTTCTCTGATTTTATTTGGCTTTTTCATGGTTAATGCGATCTTTTATATAATTAAGTCAAAAAAACAACACATAATTAAATTTTTTGGTGGGCACGGTTGGGATCGAACCAACAACCCCCACGATGTCAACGTGATGCTCTACCACTGAGCTACGCGCCCAAAAAAGAATGTTAATTATCAATGATATATACTTTTTAATGCACTATCTTGCAAATCTTTTGAGACCCTCGGGAGTAAACTTTGACTCGTCGTGAGGCTGATCTAATCTCCACTCTATTTTTGGAACATCTATAGATCGAACACCTGATAATTGATACCGTCGTGAGGCAAAATCATAAGTAGCAGAATGCACAGATAGACACATAGGTTGATCATAATAATTTATTATAGGAAATTCTCTATATGCCATAATTTCATTTTCTTTATCAAATGTCTCCTCAACAAGCATATTATGACTATCGACATCAAAATACATTCTTCGATGAGGCAAAATATGTCTTTTACCTTTTTTAAGATCAGCCTGAACAACATTTACATTGACTAATTCATATCTTAAATAATCTTGGTCAATATGATGTTTTGTTAAAAGTTTATCGATTTCTGTTTCATGTAATTTATATGCATTATAAGGCATTAATCGTTGCTGTGTTCCAATTAATGACCAATCGTATCTATCTTTAGCTCCATTAAAACCATCAAATTGATCTGTTGTTGTAATACCCTGACTTGAACTTGGTTTATAATCATAAGCAATATCTGGGGCCCTTCTAACACGTCTAGTTCCAGGATTATAAACCCATGCACGTCTAGGCGTTTGTAGTGCATTTAGTGACTCTATAACTAATAATGAAGCATCAGCTAACCTGGGTGGATATGTAACTTTAGACATTAGCATTCCTTGAAGCCCTTTATCGTTTTCAACAAAAGGGTTCCAATAATTTATAGCTATTGCTTCACCCGCTCCGTAAGTAATTGAGTTATCTGGATTTACAATAAAAAAAGGGGATGAGCCATAAATATTTACACCTCTATATCTTAAAATGTGATTCCATACATGATGTAGTGCTTCTGATGGATTAGGAAAAGGAATACTTCCTACAACTCCAATAAGTCCTTCACCTTCATCTATGAGTTCAGCATTTTCAATTGTAAGCTCAAGAACTTCCCGGGGAACAGCACAACTTCTGCGAGATGGATAAACATGCATTTTAAAAGTATCTGAATAAGTCTCAAACATCTCAATTTGACCCGGTGTAAGTAATTGATTTACATATTCCAGATAATTATTCTGATCGATTGTAAATAATATTTCATCTTCACTAAATGGGTCTGGATATGAGTTTTTACCTGTATCGTAACTATCTATTGGTTCTACAATTGGCTCCCTATCACCGATTTCAGAGAAGGTTAAATCTAATTCTGCATGAGCGGAACTAATAAATATAATAAAAAAAATTAAAAAAAAATTTTTATGCATTTACTTTGAAGTGCTAAGATAATTATAAATTACTATACAGAAAATATATACATAACAATAATATAATGACAATAAAAAAATTTAAAAATGAAACATAATATAAATGAGTTTTTAAAATTTTCATTAATGCTAGCAGATACAGCCAGGCAAATTTCTCTATTTTATTTTAAAAGAAAACTTAAAATCACAAATAAGAATAAGACAAACTTTGATCCTGTAACTATTGCTGATATAAAAATTCAGAAGAAATTAAATCAGATTATTTTAAGAACATTTCCTGATCACTCAATATTGGGTGAGGAAGAGAGTAGCATAAAACAAGGAGATTATGAGTGGTGTATCGATCCAATTGATGGAACTAAATCATATATACAAGGCGTGCCTTTATGGGGAACATTAATTTCTTTATCTAAAAACAAAAAAATTATTTTAGGGATTGCAGATATTCCTGCTCTTGATGAAAGGTACCTTGGTTATTTAAATTTTTCATATAAAATTAAAAATAAGATAAAGAAAAGGTTAAAAGTTAGAAACACAAATAAATTATCTGAAGTAATCTTGAATACAACCTCACCATATGTTTTTGCGAATAAAGAGGATCAAAGGTCATTTGAAAGACTGAGTAAAAAAACCAAATCAACAAGGCTCGGGGGAGATTGTTACAGCTATTGTTTATTAGCTGACGGACATGTTGATGTTGTTGTTGAAAGCGGACTTAAACCATGGGATATTAGAGCTCTTGAGCCTATCATAGTTAATGCAGGAGGTATAATTAGAACCTGGGAAAATAATGAAATATACAACGGTGGTAGTATTATTGCTTGTAACAAGAAAAAAATATTTAAGGAAAGTAGAACTATATTAAACAAAAAAAAACCCAGTCAAGAATAACTGGGTTTTTAGATTAAATTTAAGTAATTAAGCAAGTGCGTCCATTACTGATTGCAATTTCATTGCAATTGACATATCTCCAGATACTTTCAATTTGCCTTGCATAAAAGCAGATGTACCGTCAACTTCTCCTGATCTCATTTGCTCAAATGTTTCAAGAGACATAGACAAAGTGCAATCAGCATCTTTATCTTCGTCAGAGACGGTATTGGGATTAGATTTGCCATCAAGGAAAATACATCCGGCACCTTCAAAATCAAATTTAACAGTAGCTCCAAGACCAGTATCTTTACCTTCTATACCTTTTTGAAACTCAGCTAATAAGCTAGCTACATCAGCCATAATTTTTCTCCGTTAATTATTAAGAAAGGCAAATAAAACAATTTACATTATATATGTCAATATTAAATTGATTTCATGATTATGAAAAAACCAATTTTTTGGGAAAAAGCAAAAAAAGTTCTGGTTAAGCAAGATGTAAAACTCGGAAAAATTATTTCAAGCTACCCAAAGGACTTCCTATTTTCGAAATCTGATCCATTTTATACACTGGCTCGTTCAATTGTTGGACAGCAAATTTCAGTTAAGGCAGCTCAGGCAGTATGGGAAAGGTATGAAAAGAAAATAATAAAGGTTAATCCAAAAAATACTTTAAAAATGCATTTTATGACTCTCAAATCATGTGGTCTTTCACGCCAAAAAATCTCATATCTAAAGTCTTTATCAAAAAGTTTTATTGAAAAACAAATCAATACAAATAAATGGGCTACATATTCGGACGAAGAAATAATTACTGAATTAACCAAAATCAAAGGTATTGGGAGATGGACTGCAGAGATGTATTTGATTTTTAATTTATGTAGGCCTGATATATTTCCTGCTGACGACTTAGGTTTGATAAAGGGTATATGTAATTGCTATAACATAAAATACCCAATTTCAAAAGAACATGCTATAAAACTATCACAAAAATGGAGGCCTTACAGATCTGTTGCAACATGGTATTTTTGGCGAAGTTTAGATCCTATTCCTGTAGAATATTAATATAGCTAATGAGTAAAGTAGATTTTTCATATGCCTCAAAAGTAGAGCACAATCTAGCTCAAAGATTGATAATAAAGTTAATTGAAAATTTAACAGGTAAAAGAAAATTAGAAAAAATATATAATAATTATGCTTTAAGTAATAATGAGCCAATAAATTTCTGGACTGATATTGTAAATTTGCTAAATATCAAAATTGTTAATAAATCAAAACATCCTCTCAATATTCCCGTGCAAGGTCCACTAATGGTTATTGCTAATCATCCATTTGGTATAATTGATGGTCTCATATTATGTTCACTGGTATCAAAGAAAAGAAAAGATTTTAAAATAATGACACATGAGACCTTAAAGTTTTTGCCACAATTGGAACCTTTTATACTGCCAGTAGATTTTAGCAATGATAAAAAAGAAACTCTTAAGCAAAATATTGAAACAGCAAAAAAAGCAAAAAATCATTTACTCAATAATGGAGCTTTGATCATTTTTCCATCTGGAAGTGTTGCGACTGCAAAAAGTTTAAATTCTGAAGCTAAAGATGACGAGTGGAAAAGATTTCCTGCGAAATTAATACAGCAAACAAAAACTAATGTCTTACCAATTTATTTTGATGGTAAAAATGGTATATTATTTCATCTTTTTGCATCAAAATTGAATAATCAAACTTTAAAATATTCATCATATATCCATGAAACAAGAAAAAAAATTGGTAAGGAAATAATTATTTATAGCGGTAATGCTATAAAATATGAGGAATTATCTCACATTAAGAATCGCGGAGAATTAATAAATTTTTTAAAAGACACAACCTATAGTTTAAAAAAAAATACAACTATTGATATTTAGATATTTCATATTCACACATAATTTTTATCAAAGTTTTCAAATCAGTTTTAGGTGACCACTTTAATACTTTTTTTGCTTTTTTAAAATCTCCAAAAAGATGATTTACTTCTGTGGGTCTAAAAAATTTTTTCTCAATTTGTACTACTAATTTTTTTGTTTTTTTGTCGTAAGCTTTTTCGTTTAATCCCTTACCTCTCCACACTAAATCAAATCCAAACTCCTTTGCAGCATTATCTACAAAAGACTTTACGGTATGCGTTCTACCTGATGAGATTACAAAGTCATCAGCATTATTTAATTGTAACATTTTCCAAATTGCTTCAACATAATCTTTGGCATAACCCCAATCTCTTTCTGCGTAAATATTCCCAAGTTTTAAAGATGGCATTAATCCGTATTTAATTTTTGCTAAATCAGAAATAATTTTTTTTGTTACAAATTCTTTACCTCTTAGGGGGGACTCGTGATTAAATAAGATCCCTGAGCAACAAAATATATTATAAGCATCTCGGTAAAGTTTTATCATCCAATGTGAATGGAGTTTAGAAATTGCATATGGACTGGTGGGTTGGAAGTTTGTACTCTCATTCTGTTTATTTGAAACAGAATTTCCGAACATTTCAGATGTTGAAGCTTGATATAATTTTGTTTGTGACGAAAAAAGTCTAATAGCTTCAAGTATCCGTGTGACACCTAGAGCATTTACATTAGATGTAAATACTGGAGTTTCATAAGAGTTGGCAACAAAAGACTGTGCTGCAAGATTATAAATTTCATTGAACTTTCCATTTTTAATCACGTTATGGATATTGTTTTCTTCTAATAGCTCAAATGGAACTATTTTTATGTCTTTTTCAATTTTTAACTCATTTAATCTCCAGAGTGAACCACTTGCATTTTGCCTTTCACCCCCATAAACCTCATAATTTTTACTTAAAAGAAATTGAGCAAGATAAGCACCATCTTGTCCTGTAATTCCTGTTATTAGCGCTTTTTTTTGTGTCATTTTTATTTCGTCTTGTTGAAATATGATGTTTTATAAAAATTTATAATATAACAAGTATTAATTCATTTAAATAACATGTTAGATATATTTTATGCATAAGCAATACGATAAATTTCTAGTCTACTCATTTTACAGATTTGTGAATATAAAGAATATTAAGAATGTTAAACAGCAATTGGACAATTTTTTTGATGGTAAATTAGTGAGAGGAACAATACTTATTGCTCATGAAGGTGTAAATGGAACAATTTCCGGTCCTGTAAATATATTAGATGAAGCTTTAAAAAAAATTAAGAATATTATCAAAATTAGAAAACTTGAGACAAAAATTAATAAAACTAGATTTCTTCCATTTAACAAAATGAAAGTTAGATTGAAAAAGGAAATTGTTGCATTTGGCAAAAGTAGATTAAATGTGGATAAATATCGTGGTGATTTAGTATCTCCTGAAAATTGGAATCAATACATCTCTGATAAAAAAATAAGATTGATAGATGTTAGGAATGAGTTTGAAATTGATTTAGGCAAATTTGTTAAAGCTGAAAGAGCTCAAACAAAAAGCTTTAGAGATTTTCCAAATTCAATAAAAAAGTTAAACCTTAACAAAAATAGTAAAATAGCTATGTATTGTACAGGAGGAATAAGATGCGAAAAAGCTTCTGCCTATATGAAATCTATTGGATATAAAAATGTAGTGCAATTGGAAGGTGGAATTTTAAAATATTTAGAGTATGTAAAGAATTTTAGAAAAAAGTCACTGTGGAGAGGTGAATGTTTTGTATTTGATAAAAGGGTATCCGTTAATAAAAATTTAAATAAGGGCAAGTATTTTTTGTGTTATGGATGCAGAATGCCTCTATCAAAACAAGATATAATGCATAAAAATTATAAAAAGGGTGTTCACTGTCATTATTGTATTGATTTTAAAGACAAACTTCAGATTAAAAAAAGTACGACCAGACAAAATCAAATAGATTTATATGAAAAAAGAAATATCGATCATACATTCAAGCTAATTAAATCAAAAAAATAAATAAATATTTATGTGGATTGCATTCTTTTATTCAGAATGCTGAATAGTATAAAAACAAAGAAACTGACTATTAATAGCAAAAATACTACTCCAAGCGCATATACTTTAGTGAATCCTATTTTTTTATAATTAATAGCATTAATGTCAGTGTTAACGGTTTTAAATGTCTCTAAGTCATTAGCTGGTGTATTTTTAAAAGCTTTTTGAGCTCTTTCTATGAAATTATTACTATTAATATCCCTATAAAGTAATTTAACAACTGATAATTCAGGAATGAATAAGTCATGATCATCTCGAGATCTCAGTAACTCAAGTTCTTTTAATAAAGCATTGTAACCTCTTAAGTAATCTTTGCTGTCTTTTTCATAATCTTTTTCATAAACTTTTTCCATGAGGTTAAAATTTTCTGATGTTTGCTCTATTTCTTTTGCAATTATAAGTTGCTCACTCAAATAGCTTATTCTTGAATTTAATTGATCAAAGTATTTTTGTCTTAGACTGTCCATTTTATTTTTCAAATCAGTTAAAAGAATATTTTTAGAGTCTAACTCATTATCAAGAAAGATACTAAAAGACTGATTTACTAATTGCCAGACCTTCATATTGGATACATTAACAAGGTCTCTAAAAATATTTTCAACGTCAGATTTATTTTTTGATTTCAATGTGATAACATAGTAATCCTTATATTTTTTACCTGTTAGCTCAGATTCTTCAGAAGTCAAAACTGCGTAGTCAATACCAAAATTGTCTCTGATGTAAATACTAGCTGAAAGATCATCCAATTGAATATTTTTCTTAATAATTTCGTGTAAAAGTTTCCTATCATTAATTACTTCGATGAATGCACGTGCTAAATACTTTTCATCAATGTGAAAATTGGTTGTTAAGTCATTATTTGATACGCCATCTTCATCAATATTTTCCATTTGAATATTAATATTTGCAAATGAATTTTCTTTTAAGCCAAGTGTTTCAGACAAGATTGATTCTACTTTATAGCCAGTACTAAATCTGTTTGTAGTCATTGCTGACAACGAGTTATTTAATAAACTATATTGAAGGACTTCACTTTTTGTTAGTAAGCTTACCCTTAGACTAGCCTGGTATGTTTCTTTAATAATAAAAAAGGAACTCAACCCTATAATAAAAAAGAAGATCAAAATATAAGTTAGAGATTTTTTTTCTTTATAAAAAACATCTAAAACCTCACTTAATTCTATTTTTTTCATCTATTTACTGTTCTTTTTATATACTTTTTATATTTTTTCACATCTTCAGATGAAATTATATAACCTATGCATTTTTTTGATCCACATTTACATATGTGGTCTTTATAGTCATCTTTATCAAATTCATAACCATAATCATAGCTTAATTCGTCCCCTTTTTTTATTTTCTTTATGGAACTAATCCATATTTTTCCTTTTATAATGTCAACTTCACAGTTAGGTGAACATGAATGATTTATATACATAGCTTTATTATATTTTTTATAACCATCAATATCATACCTAGAATTCAACTCAAATATATACACAGATCCTGTTTTTTTAGAATTTAAATATTTTTTAATTCTCAATTCAGATCTACGGTCACCTTCAGACTTGGTTACTTTTTCTCCCTTATATTCAATGATACGTGTATTTTTACTAATATCTTCTGTAGCAAAGATACCTGCTCCGTGTATTTTTGATTTTTTTACTTTCCACATATTGCAAGCATTAATTTTTATCTACTTTATTTATATGATATAAATAAAAACCTACAGGCAAAAAATATATTACATTTATCCAGTTATTAAAGAAATTTAATGAGGGCGTCAGAGGCCACAATGTCAAAGTAAATGTTATCAAAATACATAGCATATAATCATGTGAAGGGTTTGTATTATTTTTTAACTTGATAATAAAAAGATTTATTAATTTTGATACTAAAAATATAAATAAAAATAGTATAAACCCCAAACCAACTATTCCTGTCTCAGCTGCAAGTTGAATATAGTTATTATGAGGGTGAGTTGAACAAGACAAATCATTGTGACTAAAACCTGGTGTGTCGCAAAATTTTCGGTATGAGTTAGGACCACTTCCAATCAGTATATTTTCTTTTAAAATATTTAATGAAGTATAAATCATACTTTCGTGTGAGGGCGAAAATAAAACAATTTTCTTGTCTTCTACGTCAAGTCCTAGTTGAGTGATCGTATAGTCAACATTTCTTTTTCTTATTTCTTCATTTGAGAAAGATAAAAATATTATAATTAATATTGATAATAATAGTGCCAAAATACGCAAAAAAGAAAATTTTGATGAAATAAAAATGAATAAAATGGTAGTAACAGTCATTAATCCAAGTGCAGTTCTTTCTCCACTAATATAAATTAGTACATCACTTATTATGAATAATAACAAAATTACAATATAACTTTTTAAGGAGTTAAACTTTAAAATTATTAAACCTACTAAAAGTGGAAATAATCTCGCGATGAAAGATCCTAAAATCATTTTGTCATCGTACAAAAGTGTTAATCTGCTTTTTTGCTCAGCAACAAAACCAAATATGTTTTGGCCCACAAAATACTGGTAGTATCCGTCAATAATAGAAAGGATTATTGAGATAAATAAACTTACTGTAAAGTATTTCAATAAATATTTATTATTATCAAGAAGAAACCAGACAGCTAACACAAAAACTGGAAACCTTATATATGATAAGCTAGACTTCATTGAAAAAAATATCTCAGATGAGAAAAGTGATGAGATAACTAAGAAAATATAAAATGTAAAAAAGAATTTAAAAAAATAACTGTTTATATAAATAATATTTTTTTTGTCTATCAATTGAAATAAAAAAATAATTCCCATAATAGAAATAATTAGGTCGGGTAAAAATGGACCTGTTAAAAGACAAAGTGGTATCAAACAGAATATAGTACTTGAAAAAAAAATTAATTTTTTATTTATATTTTCCGTCATTTTAGAAATAGACTATTTCAATTATAGAAATGCATTACTTTTAAATTTAGACCCAGAGAACTTTTCTAATAATTTAATTGTTTTGTTTTCATTTCCTTCTTCAATTAATTGATTTAATTCAGATATCATTTTGTTAGTTTCGTTTGGAGGTATTACATTTTCTTGAGACATATATATATTTTTATTATTTGTTTTAATTGGGTTATTGTCTATTAATAATTCTTCATATAATTTCTCACCTGGTCTCAAACCAGTAAAAGTAATATAATTATCGATCTCGTTTTTCTGACTACATTTTATGCCATTCATTTCAAGAAATTTAATTGCTAACTCAAGAATTTTCACAGGTTTACCCATGTCTAAAAGAAAGATTTCACCACCTTGAGCTAAAAAATTTGCTTCTAGTATTAGTCTAACTGCCTCGGGTATTGTCATAAAATATCTTGTGATATCTGGATGGGTTACAGTCAATTTCTGACCACTTTTTAATTGCTCACGAAAAAGAGGTATTACAGAACCTGAGGACTCAAGAACATTACCAAAACGTACTATTGAAAAAGTATTTACACCTGTTGAAACTTTAGATCTGCTTTGTACAAAAATCTCAGCTAATCTTTTTGTTGCCCCCATAATATTTGTTGGTCGAACTGCTTTATCAGTTGAAACCATTAAAAATCTGTCAAAGTTATATTTCAAAGCAGTTTCAACTAAATTAATAGTACCAAATAAATTATTTTTTACTGACTCAAATACAGCATTTTCTAGTAATGGTACGTGTTTGTAAGCAGCTGCATGGAAAATTAGAGTCGGTAAATATTTTTTAAACACCCTATCAATAAATACTTTATCCTGTATTGAACCAATTTTTGTATATATATGAACATCTAATTTTTTTTGATTTTTAATTTCATTTAATTTTCTATCTACTTGATAAAGATTAAACTCACTATGATCTATTAAAATTAAAACTTTTGGATTATTCAAAATTATTTGCGCACATAATTCACGGCCAATTGAACCTCCAGCGCCTGTTATTAAAATGGTTTTATTCGAAAATTCTCCAGATAGATCTAAATTTTCAACGTCAATTTTTCTATCTAACAAATCATCCACATCAATACTTTTAAAATCTTCAATTGAAATTTTATTAGATATAAAATCTCCTATTGGTGGTAGAAACTTAACATTTACACCTATTTCAGAACATTCGCTTATGATATTTTTACGTTTATTTTGAGATAAATCAGATATAGCAACAAATATACTTTCTATTTTATTGGATCTTACTATTTTTCCCATATCCTTCGAGAAATGAACTTTCAATCCTAAAATTTTTCTTCCTACAAAGTCCATGTCATCATCAATAAAACCAACTGCTTTTATATCTTTTCTGCTGGATAGTAAGTTTGCAAGTTGTGCTCCAGCCTCGCCTGAACCATAAATTAGAATTCTCTTGTAGGATTTACTCTCAAAGTTTGTATTTAAAAGAGATGGTATAAATATACGAGAAAATATAATTATCAAAAAAAGTATAAGAGGTTGCAACAATCCTATTGATCTTGGTATACCAGAAAATTTCATAAAGAATAATATAGCGAAAAAAAAGACTCCATATACAAAGCATGAAAACAAAAGAGATCTCAAAGAAACGATAGATACAAATCTAAAAACATTTCCATACAATCCAGAGATTAAAAAAACAGCTAGCTGAACAAATATTGATAACAGAAATATTTTATAATGCGTATCTTCAAGTATAAAACTAAAGTCAAGACGTATGTGAAAAGCTAAATAAGTAGAAACTAGTGAGGCAAGTAAATCAAAAATGATTACCAAGATAAATGCATTTTTACCTTTCAATATATTTATTTGCAAAGTGTTACTTCCTTACATTTATTATTATAAATACCAATCACTTTGGTATAAGTTGATATAACTTTCTTAAATAATTTTGATCACCAACTATACTGGGCCCACCATCATCTATGGATCTATGAGTTATTTTACAATTTAAACCTATTGAAGAAATTTTATCACCAATAGAATTTTGCTTTACATGTTCTTCATAAATATACAACTCATCATAGTGACTCAATTCCTCAAAAAAACTTGGATCATAAATATCTTTCATACGAGTTATTGAATAAACCGAGAATTGATCCTCAGGAGACAAATTAACATTGTAATCCATAATTACTTTTAGTAACCCCCCAATTGCTAAAATTGCTTTTTTATTACCAGAAAAATATCTTTGAAGTCCAAGTTTTCCAGAATACGTTTGATTGGTAATCAATGAAACAGTAGGAAAATTGAACTCTTCTTTTTCTAGTCTTAAATATTTTACATTGCTTGATTCTATGCAGTGTCGGACAGATAATTCAACCTGTTCGGAGGTGCTAGGTAGTAAAATATCTATCTTTTGGAAAGTTGATAAGATGCCATAATCTTCAATAGCAAAGTGAGAAAAACCTAATTGGCCATAAGTAAACCCGCCTCCTGAACATACTAATGTTAAATTTAAATCATGATATAAAGGACCGTTTCTAATTTGCTCAAGATTTCTCATAAAAACAAAATTAGCAATCGAGTAACAAAAAACTTTATTATTGTTTAATGCAATACCTGTGCCCACGCCTATCATATTTTGCTCTGCAACTCCCACATTTAAATATCTCTTACCAAATTTTTTTTCAAATTGATCAAATATACCAAAACCCAAATCACCTGTAATGAGAAATAAATCAGATTTTTTGCTTAAAAAAATATCTATTGTTTTTACAAATGTGTCTCTCATGATTTTTCTATTTCATTCAACGCTTTTTTTAAATCATCTTTTGAGGGAGGCCGATAATGCCATAAAGGATTATTTTCCATAAATTTAACACCCTTACCTTTTATAGTATCAAAGATTATTACTGTAGGTTTATCGCTTTTATTGGCACTTAATAGCTTATTATTTATTTCTATATGGTCATGACCTGAACATCGTAAGACATTCCAACCAAATGAATTCCATTTTTCTTCTAAAGGTTCAAGATCCAATGTTTCTTGAACAGATTTAATTGATTGAATTTTATTGTAATCAATTAAAGCATATAAGTTTGATAGTTTGTGATGAGGAGCAAACAAGATTGATTCCCAATTGGATCCTTCATCACATTCACCATCACTCATTAAAACAAATACTCTGAAATTTCTTTTTTTTATTTTTGCTTCATATGCAATCCCACATCCAATAGAGAGGCCATGGCCTAATGAACCTGTTGAGATTTCTACACCAGGTATATTTTTATGTGATACATGACCAGATAAATATGATCCATTTTGATAGTGAGTTTCTAATAATTTTTCGTCAAAAAAACCAATTTTTGAAAGCGCTGCATAAACAATTGCACCTGCATGACCTTTAGACAGAATGAATCGATCACGATTTGAATAATTTGGGTCTTCTGGATATATCTTTAAATGATCAGTGAATAAAACTGAAATTATATCTGCAATAGATAAACAAGATCCGATATGAGAGCTTTTTCCTCTAGATGCCATTTTCAATACTGACGCTCTAAGAGATTGAGCGAAAGTTGAATATTTAGTTTCTTTTACCATGTAATTTACTAGCTTAAAGAGAGTAATAAATTTTTTAATTCATTTCTAGAATATTTCGCTTTCATATTAACAAAATTTTGCTCAACTTGATTAGAATTTTTTACCCCTATTATAGGTTTAAGATTTTTATTTAGATAATTAATTGAAGTAATTGACAAGTTTGACATCGAAATATTTTTTGATACTGCGAACATTTTTATTTTGTGAAGTTTTTCTATAAGTTCTTTATCCTTGCTTTGAAATATTTTAAGTCTTTTTCTTCTGTCATTATCAACAAATTTTTCACCCAAAGTATATTTTCCAGTTAATAGACCTTGAGCAAGTACTCCATAAACATAAACATCAATTCCGAGATTAATTAGATCTTTATACTGCTCTAATTTAGATAAATCTAACAAATTAAGGTTTCCTTGAACTACATCTGGTCTAAGACTTTCATGGAGCTTACGAATATTTTTAAGTGAAAAGTTAGATAAACCAATTTTTTTTGCGAGGCCTTTATCTCTAATTTTTATTAAGTTTTCCATTACTTGCTCAGTGCTATTTAATTCATCTGGCCAGTGAGCCAATAATATAGGTACACACTCCAAATTCATATTTTTAAGACTCTTTTCTGTTTGATATAACATTTTATCAAACGAAAGATCTTTTTTTATTTTATATCTGCCAGAAATTTTTTTTCCTGTACTATAGAGTCCAATTTTTGTTGTGATCTCGACTTCATATCTTTTTGAACCTAGAATTTTACCTAACCTCACTTCAGAATTACCAAGTCCATATATATGCGCAGTATCATATCTTTTTATACCAAGTTCTAATGCTCTTCTGACTCCCTTCTCAACATCACTAATCTTATAATTACCCCAATCAACACCGCCAAGCTGTTCAGTTCCAAGCACGATATTCATTACTTCTCTAATTGATTAATTACAAATTCACTTAATTCTGCATAGATATTGTCAGTAGCAAAATATTTTTTATATGCTTTCGTAGAATTTATTTTTGCGTGAGCTAAATTTTCTTTATTCTTCGATGCAAATTCTAATATTCTTGTATGTTCTTCTGGTAGTTCTATATCAAACTCATGGTGAATTCCGTAAGGTCCTAATATTTTATTAAGTTCACTATGTTTAGTCGATATAAGAGATAGGCCCCCAGATAAATATTCTCCAACTTTATTTGGTATATTTACTGACAAATCCCACCTTGATAGGAAAGGAGCAATTCCGTAATGTGAAATTCGACACAAATAAGCATATTCAAATAGATTAATGTAGCCTGCATAAACTATATTTTCAAAAGTGTTTCTTAATAAATAATCTTCTAATTGACCAGTACCACATATGACAATTTGAATATTATTTTTTTTAAGAACATTTGAATTATTTTTAATTAACTGAATAAAAGGTTTATAATTTAAGAGTGTACCAACAAATATAATTCTTGTAACAGTTTCATCATTAAATACTCCAATATCATTAAATTTTTTTTCTACACCTTGACCTTTAAAGCTTATTTCAGATAAATTGATTGAAGACAAATTAGATATATGACTTGGACTCTTTTTGCTTCGCCCTGATCTTAAATAAGCCCAATTCATAACTTTTTCAGATACAGATATTAGTGCATCTGCGTTCTGCATACATTGTTTCATTTTTTTTTCATAATTTAAAAATAAATTCACTAATTTTTTTAAAATAAAATTATTATTAAATGTATCGTAAATTACGTCAGGCCATAGATCCCTTACATCTAGAATAAAAGGGATATTTCTTTTTTGAGCATAAATGAATGCCTCATAGGCAAGTTCTATGGGGGGCCAAGAGCATATGATAACATCAGGCCTTGCTTCAAGTTTAGATTGTTTTTTAAAGTTTTTTGCAATTAACAGATGGTCAATCACTCTGGATAAAGAAATGTTATTTTTATATCCTGTTGACTCAATGTATTTTATCTTGATATTCCCAATTGACTCCTCAAATGATGGATTATTTTTTCTAATAAATTTTTTATTGTGGTGTTGAAAGTTGCCAGTCCACCATACAACTTTATTTTTTTTATTTTTAGCAAATTCTGATGTCAATAAGGCTGATCTCATAGGTTTAATTTTTTTATGACTTTTATGGTAAACGGCAGGTTCGCCTATTTTTATGATCCATATATTAAGATTTTTATTAGCCATTTTCTCTGATTACATCCTCTGAGATGATTTCACCATCAAATTTGGTATCAGTGCATATTCCTACTGCGTTATCATAGGTAAAAAAAGGTTTTTTAAAAAATCTTTCTAAGATTTTTGCTAAAATAAAAAGTAGTTGTTTTGGAATTGGAATAATAATGCGCTTTGTGATTTTTTTTGCAATTTCTCTTACAAGAACAGGTGCTGATACCAAGTAATAAATTTTATTTTTAAAATAATTGAATTGTATAATTAAGTTAACTATTTTTCCAACTTCAGTGATATCTATTGGAAATCTTTTAACATAACCACCGTCAGGCAAAAATGTAAAAAATGGAAATATTTTTAGTGCTTTAGTGAATTTCTCAATAGACCTTGCCCCACTTCCTATTATCATTTCTGATCTTAATATAACGACCTTATATCCACTTTTTAAAAATACATCTTCTGATGCTTTCTTTGTCTCCCCATAATGACTAACAGCTCGTACCGCACTTATACTGCTAAAATGAATTATACCTTTACAATATTTTTTTTTACAACCTAATAGAGAAATGATTTTTTTTGCTGATTCTAAATTATTTAAATAATTTAATTCTGGTGATGCCGACCCTAATTCCGCAATTAAGTTTATTACATAAAAATATTTATCTGGAAAAATGTCACTACTTAATTGGAGAATATCATTTTGGTAAAATTTTCTTATTTTTTTTTTTATTTTGATATCAACAGGCATTTTATCAATGCCAATTATTTCATCACACTCTAAGGTTTGTACTAAGTTTCTTCCAACAAAACCTGAGGCTCCAAATAAAAATATAATTTTCTTTTTCACTGTTTCTTCAATATATAGCTGTGACGCAGCATTATTAATTCCTTAATATATTTAGGCATATATTTCGTAAATAAAGTATCAAGTTTAATTGATAGTTTATTATTAAATGGAAAAAATATAGTCGTATTGTAAGATAATATTTGCAATCTACTTTGTTTAAAAACTTCTTCTAGTTTTTTTTTCCTAATAAACCTATGTGGCCCTTCACTATGATTGAAACCAACTATTGCTGTTAACCAATGTATTATTTCCCATGATACATTTGGGCAAGTGAGAATAATTATACCATCTTTTTTTAAATGGCCTGCTAAGCTAGATATAAAAACATCGTAGTCATAAACATGCTCCACTGTTTCATAACAGAGTATTAAATCAAATATTTTATTAAGATTAAAATTGCTTTTTTCTACTAACTCATAGTGGATATTTTTAATATTTTTTAATCTTTTTCTGGCTTTCTCTAACAAGCCATTACTAAAATCTACACAATGAAATTCGGGATCTTCAAGTTTTTCGCTCCAAAATTTTGTTCCTTTTCCTGATCTTGTTTGGATGTCTAAAATTTTTTTAAAATCATCTAGATTTATATTTAATTTTTCAATCATCTCATGCGTATTTGTGAATCTTTTAAAATATGTATAAAGTTTTTCATTTATTTGATCATAATCATCAACGCTGTCCCAAAAAATACCAACATCTGTGAGCGACCATGGCCTTTTAGTATAATAATAATATTCAAGTTTAAGACGCTCAATCCAATTATTATTTTCCATAACTCTCTAAACCTTGTCTTTTGATATTTTTAGTAAGTTTCTTCCAGTTAATACGCAAGACTGAAAACAAATAACCCATCAATTTTTGGCCCATATAAGGTAGTAATGCTCTGGCAATTTTGGTTCTGCAAATAACAATCGCTCCAAGTATTACAAATTCTATTATCCATCTACTGAAGGCATATTTAGGCTCCTGTGAAAAATATTTTTTTGTAGGGTAACCAAAAAAATTATATATTTTTGCTCTATATTTTGAGCCTCTTTTTTTAAAATCTAGCATATGTTCATGCATTGAGATTGCTTCTGATGTAGGTACTTTATTCAGTGATAATCGACCAGCCTTTAGCATCAATTGTAATATTTTATCTCCTCGCATATTTTTCGACCAAATAAGACCCCACCCCAATCCTAACTTTTCATATTTTGGGGACCATGCATCACCAACCGAAATATCTGCAAACTCATTAGAAAAATCATCTGAAAGTAATGACTCATGAGAACAATAAAATGGTAAAAAATAATTGTAGTGAAACTTTGATATTTTATGCTCTTTTTTATCTATTTTTACATTCAGGCTCCCAGGCCATTCACCATCTCGCCATCTTAAGTTCTTAATTTCTCCATTTTTCTGGTTCAATATACTAGGTAATGCCGCTATTACGTCTTTATCCATACATATTCCTACCATCGGGCCTAAAAAGTATTTTATCTTATTCCTTATTGTTTTGTCCTCTTTAGATATCATCCTTAAGCTTGCAGTCTGATCAGGTAAGCCTACAAAAGCAATTCTACCATTATAATTAAATATTTTATCTAGAATGCCCCATGCGGGTATCTTGGTATAAATACTTTGTGATGATTTACGAATAAGATCTATATCGTTTGTTAGAGCATAGCTGTGCTCAGTGCCAGATTCATTAATTGCAAGTGGCATTGCAACAGCATCAATTTCATTTGTTTCAAGTAAATATACTATGATTTCTGTGAGAGCGCCACCCGATGAACTACTTAATCTTTGCGTTTTATTTTCGCTATAACCTACATATGAATTATAGTAGCTTCCAATTAGAGGGTGATATTTAATATCTTTGTCATCTATCAATTGATTTGAAAAATTTAAACCTAGACCTGGACATATTTTTTGAAAATAATCCTGCTTACTTGCAACATTAATAATGAAGTTTTTCTTATTATGATTATTAAAACTATGATGCATTTTATAATCACATAAACCACAATTTGTACAAGCTGAAATTAAAAATTTATTATTTATTTTCATTTATTTTTTTATAGAAATAGATAGTTCTATTAATTGAATCTTCATTGGTAATAAAATCTTTTTTTTCGATTAAATTGAAATGTGGTAATGATATTTCGAAATCAGTAATTAAATGAGTTTTATTTTCGTTTATATCTAAATCTACATTTCCTACAACTGCTTCAATATTTAGTGTACTTCTTGTTTTTGATTTAATTCCAGGTTCAATATACATTTTTTCTCTTATATCCCTATCAATTATTCTTGGCCATTCACTTAAATGAACATAATAAGATCCACTTTCTAAGTTAAATTCTGAAATATGATCAAAATATTGATGATGCCAATCATAACTATTTCTCCACCAAGAGTGATTTTCAATATTCTTCCAGTTATGCCATAAAAGATCTAATGAAAATATTGATAAAATCGTAAAAATTAAAAAAAAGTTTTTTTTCATTTTTAGCAAGACAGGTAAAATTAAAAGTGAGATTAAAATAGACAAAGAATTAAGCGATACAAAAAATTTTGAGGACTTCACGCCACCTAATGAATATATAATTAGAAGTGGGGCTACTGACATCACAAAAATTAATAACAAATAAATATTTTCGTTTAAATTGGCTGGTCTCAGATTCGCTAAAAACACTGAAATTGCTGGAATTATAAAAATGTAAACAGGATATGCGTATGAGTCATTAGCTGGAAAATTTGAAAATGACGCAAGTAATAAGATTACACAAATAAAGAAAAAGGAGTACCATGCAAATATATTTTCAAATTTGAAACCTTGTGTACAAATAAATATCATACCTACTAAGAAGCTAAAGGGTAAAAATATTTGATTTGCCAATAGTTTGATCCACTCATATGACCAACCATTATTACCAGGCCCATCTCCAACTCCAAGACCTCCATATATGTATCCAACAAGAACGCTTATTGTATTCTGATTAAATTGTAAAAATATATTGAAATTTAATACTAATACTAGGAATATTTCCATCAGGATTACTGAGGATATACAGCCAAGAATAAAATATTTTAGATTAAAAAATATATCTTTATAAAAAAAGAATAAAAATAGTAAAATAAATAATACATAATGAATTTTAGTAAAAACTAAAAAAACAAAAAAAAGTCCGACAAGGTATATTATTAGTCTCTGATTCTTTTCGTTAATAAGGAAAAAGAGATACGTGATAATTGAGAGATATAAAATTGAATAAGGATCGGCCAATACTTCTGTAGCTCGATTTTTTGTATGGTGTATACCAAAGACAAATAATATTGAAAATATGTACGCCGAAAGAGAATTTATTCGCACTAAAGTGAGAAAAATAAATATAAAAATTAATAAATAAATAACAATATGCAAAAAAGTTGAGGCCTCTCCAGGGTTTAGAAAGAATAGAACCTTACTGAAAATTATTAATGGAATTAGAACGCCCCACCTTTCGGTATGATGACCTTCCTTTACACTGACTCCACTGTCATACCAAAAATTAAGATCTTTTAAATTCTCAGCGTTAGCAAGATGCAAATAAATAAGATGATCTATCATCCACGGTGGCTTGTAGTACCATCCTAGAATAAAAAATAAATATATTAAAATTGAAGAGATAAAAAAAAAGCTTGTTTTGCTATATAAAATATTCTTATACATAAAAATTTTTTAGTCGTCAGATAATCTATCTCTAAAAATTAATGAAATTGAGTGAGCAAGCATTGAAAAACAAAGTAGTACTAGTGATACTAAAAAGCAGATAATTATTGAAACTAGAAAACCCTCTCCATAAAAAATTCTTGAAATCATCAATGCTATTCCAAGTAAAAGAAAGAAAATAATAAAAGGGCCATATATTTTAAAAGGATTAAAGTAAATACCTAAACGAAAAATTAGAATAAAAAAATTAATAGTATCCCTTATAGGCTTAATTTTAGAAGCACCATCTCTTTTCATGTAGTTTATAGGCAAGTATTTAACTGATAAATTATTAGAAGCAAATGCGACCGTAATTGTTGTTGTAAAAGAAAACCCATTTGGAAAATAATTCATTAATTTCATTGCGTAATTACGTCTAAAAATCCTCATCCCACTGTTAAAATCATGTATTTTTATGCCAGTTAAATAACTTGCAAATTTTCTAATAAAGTATTTTGGAATTCTTTTTATTAGAGGAATTGAACCATCAACATTTTGCCTATGAGCAACTACCATTGCATTTTGATCAATAAATTTCTCAAATTCGTCAAAGCTGTCAAATGGATAAGTCCCATCAGCATCAATAATAGCAATATATTCGGAATCACTATTTTTTATTCCAGTCTTAAGTGCTGCTCCATAACCTTGATTTTTATCATGAACTATTACTTTAATTTTATCACTTAAAAATTGGGATAAAATTATTTCTGTGCCATCATTTGATCCATCATCGACAATAATAATTTTCCAATTTAATCTATTATTTGAAAAATTTTTTATAATTTCTATTGATTTTTCTATTCCCGCAATTTCGTTATAGATAGGGATTACCAAAGTTATTTTTTCGTCCATTTTTTATATTTAGTCCAAATTAATATTAATGACCCAATTAAGAAAGAAACTAAATAGATAATAGTATATTGTAAAGTAATTACTGCGATTGTATTGTATGAGTTTACATCGTACATCGTAAATTCAAGTATTATTTCTCTTAATCCATACCCAGAAAAAGTAATTGGGATTGCAACAGCAATAGAGTTAATGACAAACACGCCTGATGCATCCAAAAAATTAACATCGACAACATTATTTATACCTAACCAGAGTATATAAATAAATAAAAACCATAATAATGTGGTGTAAAAAAAAGTTAAAACAAGTCTTTCTTTTGACATATCTTGTAAACTTTTTATAAGTTTGTGAATAATATAAATATATGATTTTTTGGATTTAATAATTTTATTGCTCAATATATTTGAAATTAATTGGATGAAGAGGTATCCAAAAAAAATCAAAGTACAGGATAATAATACTACGATTAATAAAATTAAAAATGGATTAATTAACGAAATACTTGCAAATAAGAAATACAACATAATAGTTAAAACAGCTAGTACGTCGGTTATCTTTTCTATCATTAAAATATTATAAATATTTATATTTTTAAAGCCTCTATCACTTAGCAGTTTAATTCTAGATAACTGACCAATTCCTCCAGGAGTTATTACAGTCAACGCCAAACTTATGTAGTAAATAATGAATGAGTCATTATAGTTTGCTTTTTGATCAAATTCTTTAGATATTAAATAAAATCTTACTGAACGTAACATATGAAATATAAGAAGTATTATGATTAGGAAAATTTGTGATTTATCTAATATTTCACTTATGATTTTTAAATCAATTCTAGATAAAAAATAAATTGCATAGATTAATAAAATTATTTTTAAGGAATTAATTACATGCTTCATAAAATATACTTCTTAATCGTAAGTAAAAGAATTTTCATGTCTAACATGAAACTTATTTTTTTTGCGTATAATCTTCTCAATATATTTTTTTTTGGGATAATATTCTCTCTCACATATTTATTTGTACCTTCTTTAGGGATCAATTCTGCAAGCTTAAAATACTTTATTGATGAAAAATCTGTTAGTCCGGGTCTAATTTCTGCAATTCTGTATTTAAGATAATATTCTTTATTTACATATATTGGAAGCTCAGGCCTTGGACCAATAATTGACATTTTCCCTGTAATAATAAGAAACAATTGTGGCAACTCATCAAGTTTAAATTTTCTTAAAAACCCTCCAAGCCTTGTGAGTCGGACATCATTCTTAACTACAGTATCACCTGTAATTTCTGTACCTGTTTTAGCAATTAGAGTTCTAAATTTAATAATATTAAAATTTTTTAAATCTTTTCCAACGCGTTGTCCTCTATAAAAATATGGCGAAGATTGAGTAAAGATCAAAACTGCGAGTATTAATATAAATAGCGTAAACCATATTGGAAAAAATAATAGTGTAAAAGTAATATCAATAACTCTTTTAAAGAAATTTTTATATAATCTCATTTATTAATTTTAAGTATTTTAGTTTTTCATTTTCCCAATTTAATTCTTTGGAAGCATTTAAACATGAATTATAAAAATCATGGTAATTCGCAATAATTTTATTTATCGCTCTTTCAATTTCTGTATCTACGTCATCTAAGAATATACAACACGGGAATTTCTTTAAAAGTTTTTTTACTTCTGGAAAATTATTTGTGATAACTGGCTTGTTTCTAGAAATGTATTCAAAAACTTTTGTCGGCAAGGAATAATAATATGCAGGATTTGATTCTATTAAGCATATGCCCAAATCACACATATCTATGTAATTACTTATAAAACGATAATCGCGTTGTCCATGTATAAATATTTTTTTATTTGAAAGATATTTTTTAGTAAATTGTCTTTCACTCTCTTTGGGAGAAAACTTGCCAACAAGATGAATTTCTTCTACTTGATCTAAAATTGCAATATTATTCCAGAATTTTAAACCTCTTCTTTCCTCAAGTACTCCTACATAAATTAATTTTAATTTATTTTTTATTACTGGTGGTTTCTTATTAAATTTATTTTTTTTGATAAAATTTTTTGTAGGAAAATTTCTTGTGACAATTGAATTTTTAAGTGAGTATTTTTTTTTTATGTGGTCAGTTGCAAATATACGCGCATCAGACGATAGGCGTAAAACTATTGGATAGAAAATCTTAAAAGTTTTTGACAAAATAAATCTAAATATATAAGGAATCCAAAATTTGTTTAAAATCTGATCGGCGATATCTTCATGAATATTGGCTATAACTTTATAACCAAATATTCTTAAAACTAAACCCACAAATACTAGGTCTGGATCATGAAATTCAACAATAGCTGGCTTAACTTTAAATACATTTTTTAGCAAAAAAAAATTTCCCAATGTGAATCTTAAAATTCTATTTGAATATTTAGAGATAGGGATAGTAAGTATTGCATTTTTTTTGATTATATCTCGATTGTTAAATTTCAATTCAATAACCTCTATATTATTTATCATCTGATTTTTTTTTATTTTTTTAAATGGGCCAGAGTAAATAATCTTATAATTATGTTCATGCAGACTACTGCAATGACGGTAAAAAATTCGTGGATCATCCATGTCATGTGCTGAGGAGATATGCATTATAAGACTTTTCATGAATATTTTTTTACAGGTATCTTTATAATTTTGTTAATTTTTTTTATTTTTTCAATTAGTCTTAGAACATATTTATCATTTCTATAGTCTAGCGCTGATTTATTTGGAAGATTTTCAAGTTCAGATAGTGTTTTCTCGGATATTTCTAATTTGTCAGCGACAAAACTTCTATCAAGCTTCAACTCAATTTTATTATCATATAACGGTTGCTTTAGAATGTTGATAGCTTCAGATCTGCTTATTTGATTACTTAAAATTAATGAACTCAGATGGGGTTTTCTTTTATCTAATCCGAATTTTTTTGGGAGATAAAAATCTTGAAAGTACCTTGTAAATCGACTTTCACCATGTTTATTTCCGTATGGTTGCCATCCTAGGGTTTTTAATTCTTTAATAGCTAGTTGCTTTTTATATTCTATGTAATTTAAAGGCCTTATGACATTCTGACCACAAACATAAGGATAATAAAAATAATATTTCATTAAACTCATTGTTTTGAATTTATTTAATGGCCTTTTTTTAAATCTCTTAAAAATTGCATTTATATTAACGCCATCCATGGCAGTATAATGCCAGTTTTTAGGGAATACTGACTCTGTGGCTATATTACCTCCATTTAATATTGTTCTAATTTTGAACTTTTTTGCGATGCTATATAAATTTGCAAAAAATGCATGATCTTGAGCAACGTCTTGGTTTGGTATTCCACTTTCCATTAATGCAAGCTGAAGATCTCGCATTTCATTCCAATCAATTATTGTCGTAACTAAATCAACATTTAATATTTTAACTAATGAAATGATATTATTTACAGCCGTTGATGAATTCCATCCTGCATCAACATGCACACAAAGCGGATTTATGTTGTTTTCAACTATGACTTTGAGTAGATAAGAACTATCAGCACCTCCACTAAGGCCTAATATGCAATCATATTTGTTTCTGTTTTTGTTATATCTTTTAATTCTCTTTATGATCTCCTGAATACCGGATTGTTTATTTTTTTTATATATTGGATAAATTATATTTTTGTAATTTAAACAGTGATTACAAATACCTTCATCATTGAATTTTATATCTGGATCAGTATCATCCATTACACAGTTATTACATTGCGCCATCAAGATCCCAAATATTAAATTGGTGATTGGTTAAAGGAGTTTTATAGGTTCCAAATAAAGAAAAAAGACTTCCTACAGCAACACCGCTAATTGAGGAGTGATTTATTAAATTAATAATCTCACTTTTTGACTTACATCCCCCTGAAAGAACTAGAGGAATATTACTTTTTGTGAAGTATTTTAATACTGATGTATCAATACCTTCAAATGAAGATTCTTTATCCGTATTTTGAAGTATAATCTCAGAGGGATTGATATTAATACAAATCTCTACTAAGTCTCCAAAATCAATGTCTTGTAAATTTGTTCCATGATTTATTACCCACTTATGTTCATTATTAATTATTTTATAATTTAAAATTAAGACAACAGAACTAGCTCCATAATTTTTTATTGTCTTATTAATTAAATCTTGTGAATATAAAATAGAACTAGAAAAGATGACCTTTTCAAAACCAATTTTAAAAAGTTTCTTTATTTCATCAAATTCATTATATTTTCCCCCATAAGCTATTGGAACAAGACTCATTCTAGAAATACGTTTAAGTAAATTGAAATCGATTTCTCCACTTTTATCAAACAGAGTAATTTCTCCACAGCCTTGATCATTGAGAATTCTTACAATATTTACAGGATCACCAAGATAAACAGGGTTAGCAAATTTATATGGCTTTATACATTTGCCTTTATCAATGACCAAGCTAGTGATTATTCTTTTCATAGTTTTTAATTATTTCATAGAAAAATTTCCTTCCATTTATACTACTTCTCTCTGGATGAAATTGAACACCAATTACATTTTTTTTTGAGAGCCAACAAGGAAAATTAATGTAATTCTTAGCAAAGGCCATTTCATCTTCATGAACTGTATTTGTTGGAAAATATGAATGAATGAAATAATATTTTCCTTTTAGTTTATTTTCTTTATCAATTACTTCTTTAATTCCAATATTAGTTGAGCTTGAATTTCCATCAAATTTTTTAGCGTAGCCATTAAAGTATCCAAAACCTTCAGAGTTTCCCTCTTCACTTCCATCAAGCAACATCTGCATACCAATACATATACCAACCAAATATCTGTCTGACAAAATTAGTTCTTTAATTTTGTTATAAAAACCAGTTTTTTTTAGACTAAACATACAAGTATCAAACGAACCAACCCCAGGGAGAATGATAATACTATTCTGCGAGATTTCTTGGGGCTTAGATACCATTGAACTCTCAACTCCAAGGTAATCAAACATTGTTTTGCAAGAGCCTACATTACCATGACCATAATCAATTATGTCAAATTTAGTTATCACTTTTTTTGAAATTCAATGGTAAATATCCAAGCCATTCTATTGAAATAAGGAATACTTAAAAATATTTTATCAAGGACCTCAAAAATACTTAAAATTGGTAATCTTATGAATGTTGGAAAAAAAATAGCTAGTATTGAAAAAAATTGCCAGTATCTAATTTTTTTTACTGGTATATAGTTATTTATAAAATTTACTTCCCTAAGCCCAAGTATATGAGCTGCTTCCCAGTGAGTGCGTGCACCAGGTGTAAGTTTTCTATAGAGATTAAATATTGGATTGTATTTTAAAGCCTCAATTGCGAGAACTTTTCCATTAGTTTTTAGAACTCTAGAAATCTCAGGAATTGCTCTTTCAAGGTCGACATGATGTAACATTCCTGAACAAATAATAGTATCTACAGAGTTACTAGGTAATGCCATATTCTCAACATCATCAAGGATAAAATATAAATTACCATTTACTTTTTCCTTGAGTTTATTATTAGACTGAACAGTTAGGGGGGCTAGCTCGGTGCCTATTGATACCAATGAGCCTGATTGCGCTGATAATAAAGTCATTTCACCTGAACCGCAAGCTAAGTCTAAAACAACTTTCTTTTTTGAATTTTGAATTATCCAATTATCAACAAATGATCTAACCGCCCTGTTGGTGCTATAAACTGGTCTCGTGAGAGCATGTTCATTTATAGTTTTTTCATCTACTCCTGTTAATTCTGACGGAGCATGAATAATATCTGAATGCTCAACTTCTTCTAACTTTCTTTTTTCAAGATTTGAGAGAAAATTTTCACTATTAATTTTTTCTCGCTCTAATAAAAATTTCTCAAGATTTTTATGATCTTCGTTCATAGTATTTTTGAATTGTTTTTGTAGAGAAAAGATTAAATAAAATAACAAAAAATAACAATAATATTAATCCACTAGAAAATACCGAGGTTCTTAGTGCTTGCTCAGACAAAATTAAAAGTGAGTATATTAATAAAACTGCCATACTAGAAGACTTTACAAAAGTACTTAATAAAGAAAACAATAAAATAATTGATACTAAAATATAACAATACACAACAAATCCATATCTTGATAAAGCATCTACTAAAAACATTGTATTGGCATTTGAAAACTCTTTTCCACTGAACTTTTCACCTATAAAATATGAAAGTGATAAATTAGATCTAGAAAATTCCTCGGACAATTGAGGTGTTATATAATAGGCATAATAAGAATCTATATGGACTGATTTACTATGTGAAAGTCTACCAATAAATGAAAAGTCAAGGCTCCATGATACGATTTCCAAACTAAATAGAGATACTAAAAACAAAAAGTAGTAAAAATTAATTTTTTTACTAGTTAAACTTATGCCAACAAAAAATGATATGAAGGCCAAGAATATTGGATATTTTACTCCAATTATAAAAGTGCTGTAAAAAAGTATTAATAATGAAAAAAAACCATATGCTTGTTTCTTTTTATATCCAAAATAAAAAGAACTTATGAAAATTAAGAGTGTTGCAGCCCATGATGAAATATAAGCTAAAAAATTATAGTTTGCTATAAATGCAATAAAATTCTCCCTAACAAAATATATTGAATATATATCGCTAATATAACCTTGATTTAGAAAGTTTAGAATTAATATAATAGCAGCTATGATACTAGAAATTACAAAAATAAGTTCTGAAGGACTATCAAAATGCCATTCTGAATTATTTATAATATTTAATCTATTAAAATAATACGAAAATAAAATAAGCATCGCTAAGCAAGAAAAATAGATCAAAATAATAAAGTTATTTATTCCACTATAAGAAATTGATACTAACATTGGTAAAAAATAAAGAAGGTATAAAACTAAACTCATTATTTTATTTTTAGAAATATTTACAATAAGTATTGCAAACATTCCAAATGCCATTGCAAAAAAATGAAATTCACCAACATTAGTTGGATATAAATATAGTGAATATATAAGTATTATAATTGAGGCAATCATTGATTATGCATTTCCCTTGCTTAACTTATAAGAGATAAATAAATAAATAATATACATGAAAAAGTATGTATAACTGTAGTAAATTATTGATAAGTAGAAATCATTGCCAAGAATTAAAGCAGAGATTGTTAGAACAAATAAAAATATTTGCCAGACAAAATCTATATGAACTTTTTGACTAATGTAAACCATATAACTAAGTGGACTAGCAATGAATCTAAGGGCAAAAAGTGGAAGCATATATAGTCCTATTTTTGCAGACTCAATCCATATATTTCCAAAAGCGTATAAAATAATATAATCAATTGAGAAAAATAGAAAAAAAGCAGAAGATACAGAAATTAAAGTTAATAAATAAAAAGTCTGTATATAAACTTCTTTACAGTTTCCATTGCTTTTATAATCTTGAGCTGCTGTTCGTTTAAAAACATCAAGAACTGAGTTTGCTAACAAAGAAATAGGCGCACCTAATGTTCTTAATGTAAGAGATAGATAACCAGCAGCTTCTGCTCCAAATTTAGAATTTATAATTAAAACAGGAATATTGACAGTTAGGGTGTTCAAAGTATCTGCAGGTAAAGACCATAATGGAAATTTTCTATAACGTATAATAAATGAGAAAAGTTTATTCTTATTTTTATGTAAATCTAAAATAATTGGGTTTAAATAAAAAGAGACTACAAAAGTTAGCATAACACCAAAAAAATAGGCGATAATAAGAGTACTTCCATTTTTTACAAAAATTAATCCTGCAAAAATTTGGAATAAAGCAATAGCTAATGACTGGCAAATTCTTACTGTAATAAGATAATTATACGATCCATTAGCTGCAAACCAGGATTGCCATACTCTTATAAGCGTTACAATCGTTATAGAAACTGCAGTTAAAAGTATAAATGAAATTGTATTATAATTTGAAACAACTGCTAACTTATTTTCAAAAATATAATTAAACAAAATGAATATTATACTCAAAAAAGTGGTAGAGATTATTGTAATACATGAAATTGCTGTAACTGCAAAATATCTTTGATTTCCATCATCTTCATTAACTAGCGCTGTTTCATATCGACCAGTAACAACCACTGATATTATCATAACAAAAGCTAACCATGATGAAAAAATACCAAATTCATACGGTGAGTATAGACGAGCAATAAAAATATAAGATATTATGGGTATAACTTGGGCTAATACATTCCCACTAAATACTTTGCTTATTAATTTTATGTAATTACTCAATTTTTAGTTTTTGAAACTACTTAAGAACTGCCTTAACAACTTTCTCAATATCAAACTGATTGATATCTGGTCCAAAAGGTAAACTCAATACCTGTTTTGATAAGATATTTGAAATTGGGGTACAATCAGAGCAGCAAAATTTTTGATATGGTTCGTGAGAGTTTAATGGCTTAGGATAATAGATAGCGTATGGAATTTTTTCTGTCTCAAGATTTTCTATTACCTTATTTCTATTCTCTAAAAAAATAGTGTATTGAGCATGCACGGATTTCCTATTTTCCCTGACTTTAATTCTTTTGATACCCGCTTTATCAAATAATTCATTATAGATTTGAGCATTCTTTTGTCGGTTGGTAATTTCTTCAATAAACCGGGGAAACTTGGCTAATAATATAGCACATTGCAAGGTATCCATTCTGCCACCTACACCAATAGAATTATAACTATATTTTTTATTTTGACCATGTATTCTTAAATGCCTAAATTTGTCAGCTATCTCATCATCATTTGTAAATATTGCCCCTCCATCACCATAGCAACCAAGTGGTTTGCTTGGAAAAAAACTTGTACAGCCTACATCAGATAAATTACAACTTCTAACTTTTTCATATGTTGCGCCAAAGCTTTGGGCTGCATCTTCAATAACATACAAATTATGCTCCTTAGCAATTGTATTAATTTCATTCATATCTGATACTTGTCCAAAAAGACTAACTGGCATAATTGCCTTTGTTCGACTGTTTATTTTTTCTTTTATTTTTCCCACATTAATATTGCAGGTATCATCCTCTATGTCTACGAATACAGGTTTAGCTCCTAAAAGTGCAATTACCTCTGCTGTAGAAACAAATGTAAAAGGCGTTGTAATTACCTCATCCCCTGATCTAATACCCAATCCCATTAGACTTATCAATAATGCTTCTGTTCCGCTAGAAACTGTAATACAGTTTTTTGAGCCAACGAAATCTGATAAAATAGATTCTAATTCACCTACTTCAGGGCCCATAATATATCTACCGTGATCTAAGACTTTATCTATTCTTAGTTTTAAGTCATTTAATATTTCTGATTGCTGAATGGTTAAGTCATTAAAATTCATTAATTTCTCCAGTATATTACAATTTGTTCCCATCTTTATTTACGGTACCAATTTTTCTTGCTGGAACTCCAGACATCAGAGCATAGGGATCTACATCTTTTGTTACAACTGCTCCTGCTGCTATAAAACAATATTCATTTAGAGTAATTCCACAGACAATTGTAGAATTTGCTCCAATTGTACAGCCAGCTTTGATTATTGTTTGTGAATAAAGTTTTTTTTGATCAATTTCAGCTCTTGGAACTTTAACGTTTGTAAAAACAACACTTGGGCCAATAAATACATTTTCTTCAATAATTAATCCATCATAAATAGATACATTGTTTTGAATTTTTACATTATTTCCAATATTAGCTTCGCCAATGTAAACATTTTGACCGATATTACAGTTATTTCCGATACGAGCACTCTCTCTAATATGTGTCCAATGCCAAATATTTGTTCCATCTCCAATAACAGCACCTTTATCTATGATTGATGTCTCGTGCGAAAAATAGTTTTTATTCATGTTTTGTTTTTGATAGAACGGTTTTTTTCTGAGGAATTAATTGCCATTGTAATCAGCTTCAGCGATTTCAAT
>MDTE01042751.1_pt1 | contig 32229 bp, 37 predicted proteins | sample 811231 | NCBI WGS metagenome assembly MDTE01 (sample SAMN05326651, study PRJNA326480) | marine metagenome | isolation source: seawater | place: Indian Ocean: Red Sea | collected 2010 | reverse complement strand
TTTAGCGGTTTAGGTAGATTCCAACAATTTGGACAAGGATTAGGCAATATTGCAGATGGAGTTTTTCAAGCTCTTTATTTAAAAAGACTATTAGAAAAACGAAAAGATGAAGCAAGAAAGCCAACAGATGTAGTACCAACTGGATTAAAAGCTTTTGACCAGTATTCTAACGTTGGAGATTTTGGTATCGCCAACCTTAACCCTATGTTAGTTTCTGGAGCTCAATACGTTAATCAAAGTCCTGACATGGCAGGAAAAGGCAACAAAATAATAACCGCTAAATATGGCGGTATGGTTGATAAGTACATGGGTGGTGGCATAATCGACCAATATAAACATGGCGGTAGTCATGATGGAATGGGTGACATAACACCTGCTATGTTAGAACCGGGTGAGTTTGTACTTACTCGTGATGCAGTAAAAGGAGCAGGTGGTCCCGAAGTTTTATATCCATTAATGGCACAACTAGAGGCTAGAGCATAATGGCAGTAGTATCAGACCCAAAAACTTTAGTAATACAAGAAGACCCATTAGCACGGGACTTACGAACTGATTTTTTAGCTAGTGCTAGACAACTAGCAGGTACGCGTACGCCTGTTGCAAAATTAGGTGTAGCAGGAATAGACCCATTACAGCAACAAGCAATAGATTTATCTGGTGGATTAGGAGATTTTAGAAACTACTTAACTAGTGCACAAGACATGTTTAGTCCAACTGCTTTTCAACAGTTTCAAGACCCTTTTGAAGATGCAGTAGTACAGAGAACTATTTCAGATGCTATGGATGCAGATGCTATGAGAAACATAGCAGACAGAGCTAGACAAGTTTCCTCTGGAGCATTTGGTAGTGAACGTGGACGTTTGATGGAAGGCGAAAGAACTAGACAGTTTGCTAGAGGTCTTGGTGAATCACTAGCAGGTATTAGGTCTAAAGGATTTAATCAAGCTAATTTACTTGCTCAACGAGCAGGTACTAATTTCTTAAATATAGGTAACCAATTACAAAGACAACAACTAGCACAGTTAGGTGGTTTACAAGGGCTTGGTGGCATGAGAAGAGGTATTGCACAACAAGAACAAGCAAGTATATTTGATGCAGCCAATAGAGCAGCAATAGAACCACAAGCAAGATTACTTCAATACGGCAACATGTTAAAAGGTCTTATGCCTTCAGGGCAAGTAAGGACAGAATACTCATCTTTAGCGGTACCCGGAGCAAATGAAGGATTGGCACAATTGTTTGCAGGACAAGGTCCAAGATTGTTTGGAGCACAACAAGGTGGCTTTGGACAAACACTTAGTAATTTTGGACAAGGCATAAACAGTTTATTTAATATGTTTAACAGACCTAAAATAGATTTTAGTAATCCAGCTTTAAGTACATCTCCGATTACAGGAATTTCTAGTTTGCCTGTTTCTGTACCTACAGGTCCTGCTTTTAATACAACTCCAGCATTTACGCCTTCAACATTTACACCTTCAACCGGTCTAAATACTTCGTTTAATCCAGCGACAGCAGTCGGACCAATATTCGGAACTTAATAATGACTTGGCGTAATAGAAATTTATTTAGAAAAAAAGCAGTCCCTGTACAGAAGTTTAATATGGGTGGTTCTGTTAGAGGTGTCGAAGCATTAAAAAACGTTGCTCCAACAATGGGTAATTTTGATTATGAAAATGCCGTTAACATGATGGGTGGCGGTATGGTTGATATGCCTGTACCACAAATGAAAATGGGCGGTGACCCTGCAATAGAATTATTTGAATCTGGAGATTCTGCACTTAACGAAGCATTAAATACTCAAGCAGCTGTTGACACAATGAACCAAGCACTGATGACAGGTGGTGGCGACGCTGTTCCACAAAGCACGATGGCAGCACCAATGGCAGAGGAAGAAGCTCCAGTAACGAAGGACCAAGGATTTACAAACAGTGCAGAGAAAGATTTTACTGACGTAGCTTTACAAGAAGCAAAAGATATATCTCAAGATATTATTATGAAAGCTATGGCAGAGATTGAAAAAGACATAGATACAGCTGAAGAAGTATCTATACCAGAGATAAAAAAATTAGCTCAGTTAATAATCAGTCAACAGAACAGACTGCAAGAATCTGCTGTTGAACTTTCTAAAGCAATGGACTTACCTAAAGTAGAAGATGTTACGTTGTTTGATAACGAGTTTGAAGCAGAGGTGCAAAAAAATTATCCTATGGTAGCTGCTGTTTTAGAAAGAGAGTTACCTAACTTTGTAGGTACGATGCCTGTTACTGATTCTGAAATAGATAAAATTTACGGTGCAGGTGCCGCTGAAGAAGCAATGGGCGAAGCTTTAATGCCTATGACTGATTCTCAGATAGATAAAAGGTATGGTGCAGGTGCTGCTGAAGAAGCAATGGGCGAAGCTTTAGGAATGCAAGAAGGCGGAGACCCTGTAATAGAACAAATGATAAGAGATAAAGAACAGCAAATAGCTCAAAAACAACAAGAAATAACTTCTATAAGCAGTCAAGGAGGGCAAGGACAAGAGGCTAGAGACAAAAAAATTGATGTACTTAAAAAAGACATAGAAAATTTACAAAAAGAAATAGCATCTTTAAGAGGTTTTGGTAGCACCACAACACCATCAACAACTGGAGATGAAGCATTACAAGATTACGTAGAAAATACAAGATTGGGTGGACAAACCACTGAACGTCCAACTTTTGCAGATGTTATGAAAGACCCAGAAGTAAAAAAACTTTTTGCTGACTATGAAAGCTACATAACTAAATCAGGTTTAGGCAATATAAAAAGTCGTAAAGTTGGCGGCACCTCAGATTTAATTGGTGTACGAAGAGACATAATAGGTGGCGAAGCTAAAGCAGAAAAAGATTTACTAGAAGAAAAATCTAGATTGTTAAGAGAAATAGAAGGTGACCCATACGGTTATAAACAATCTAAACTAACAAACACAGAACTAAATATAAAATCTGGTAATAATATAGCCACAGATGCAGCTTTTGATAGATTTGTGGCTAGTGGGTTAGGTTCAGCTGTTAACTTTATGTTAAAGTCTGGTGCAGTACCGCAAGTTATCAGACAACTAGCGGGTATAACCGACCAAACTGATAAAAAAACTATATTAGGAACAGAAATGAGTTTTCCAACTTTAGTGCAAAGAACTTACGACGGTAAAATTATTAAATCTGCTCTTGCAGAATCAATATACCTTGAAATTTTAAGCGACGTGTGGAGGGGAAGAATTAAAGCAGATACTAGAAAAGAAATAATGGACATTGTAAAACGTAGATTAGAAACTGCAGGAATAGAAGTTACTGAATAGACTGATGTTATGTCTAGAGAAAGATATGAAGAACTGTTAAAAAAAGAAGGTGCTTCTCCATCAGGCGTTGCAAGTTTTTCTCAAGAAGAAAGAAATGAGTTTTTTAGATTAGTAGAAGAATATCAAGAAAAGCCAAAAGACAAAGACACAGCAGGATTTTTTAAAGCAATACAAAAAACAGCTCAAAATTTATTTGCTAGTGGCTCAGCCGGTATTGAAACAATTGGTGAAGCTACTGGGATAGATACATTAGATAGACTGGGAGAACGCGGACAAGCATTTGTAGAGCCTTCTTTAGATAAAGGACCACGTTTAAAAACTTTTGATGACATACAAGATGTTGGCGACTCTGTAGATTGGTTGTTTAATAGTGCATTACCTCAAATATCTACTAGTATTGCTCTTACTATACCTTCAATAGCAGGAGGAGCGGCTGCTGGTTCAGTTATCCCCGGAATAGGAACTGTAGGTGGAGCAATAATAGGAGCTTTTTTACCATCAATGATTCTTGGTACAGGAGAAATAACAAGAGAAATAAGAGCTAGAAAACCATTTGACGAAGAGGGTAAGCCTTTCAGTGCTCCCGGAACAGCTATTCGTGGCGGTATAATCATGGGTGCATTAGACACACTTTCTATGGCAGTTGGACTAAGAGGTTTAGCACCTAAGTTGTTTAAAAACTCAGCAATGTTTAGAGAAAACGTAGATAAAGTTGTAGCTGAAGCAGTAGAAAGAGGAGTGCGTCCAAGTGTAGTAAAAACAGCGATAAGTCATGCTATGTATGGTGCAATCGCAGAAGGCTCAGTAGAAGTTCTTCAAGAACAAGTTGCTGACTGGGAGGCAGAAAACGCTACAGATATAGCTAGTCCTGAAGGAGAGTTGTCTGGTCGATTATTTGAAACTTTTGTTATTGGTGGTTTAGGCGGTACAGGTTTTGGAACAATAGGTGGTCTAACAGAAGGTAATATTTTACAAAAAAATTATGACGCACAAATAGAAACAGACCAAGTAAACCAACGAGCAGAACAAAGAGCTAACGTAGAACTTACAGATTTAAAAATAGATGATATGGATGAGCGTCAGTTTGGACTACATTTACTAAAAAATAATTTAAACAACACTCGTTATTTACCTTTGATTGCAGAAGGTAAATTAAATGAAGCTAAAAAATTATATAAACAAGAATATATTTCTAATGCACAACAAGATGACCTAACTCTTTATGCACAAAACATGCTTCCAGAGGTTACTTTAGGCTCTAAACAAAGAGAAATGGAAGCTCAAATAAAACAAAGTTACACTCAACAACAAATAAATGATGCGTATGACAAGTTAAGAGTAGATATTCTTACAGAAGGTAGAGCTAGAGGATTGAGCGATTATCAAATAAGACAGCCAGAAACAAACGTAACAAGAGACGAAAAGATAAGTGCAATAGCAAAACAATTTGTGCAAAACGAATACATTGAATTAGCGGACGTAGGAATAGGTGGGGCTAACAGACTTTTAAGTAATCCTGCTTTGTACGATAAATTTAAAAGAGAAAGTGAACAAAAAACTACAGTAGAACTATTAGAAGAACATAAACAGTTATACCCCACAGGAGTAGGCACAGAAGCAGCAACGCAAGAACAAGCTAGAAACAGGCTTCCAAGAGCTGTTTTGATAGGTCAAGTAGCAGAAAAACGTTTTAAATTAGCTAACTCATATCAAACTATGCAAGAAGGCAAAGAAGAAACTTTTTCTGCACCTTTAGTACCTACTGAGGGAGCTAAAGAAGAAGCAGCAGTAAGTGCTCAGCTACAAAATATTTGGGTAAATGAAATTGGTAGAGGTAAAGACCGTTTAGTAGACCCTCTTTCTGGAAAAGTAACTAGATTTGGTATTCAATATTTAAAAAACGACGAAGATACAGCACCTATAACATTTAATTTTAAAAAAACTTTTAACACACAAAACTTAGATAGCGGAGAGGTTGTGCCCACAAGAGCAGAATATGTTGTAGAAGACGTTAAAGGTTCAAACACTCCGGAATCATACATAGGAAAAACTTTTGATGATGTAGCAAAAGAATTACTTAGTGAAAGGGAAACATTTTTGGAGCCTAGACTTAGTCCAATGCAAGGAAAAGTGTATGGCGGTAGATTTCAATTACTTAACTACACAGGTAAAAGAAACGAAAATCTTACTGAAAGAAAAAACCCAATAGATTTTTTGTTGCACTGGACAAAATATGGTTTAAAACCTAGAGGGTCACAAAAATCAGAAGGATTTTTTGAACTAGAAAGAAGACGAATAGCAAGATTAAGAAGTATTAATCAAACAATGTTACAACTAGCACATGCTTATGATACGGCTGTTGTTGATGCAGTTGTTAAAAGCAACGGTGAATTAACTTATGATGAGATAAATCGACGTGGTACAGATTTTTTAACTAATACTCAACGAGAATACACTGTTCCAGACGATTACAGAAATCAGCTTTTAACTGATTTAAGTAAAATGAGAAATGAGACTAGCTTTACTACAGACATGTATGAAGAAGCTAGAAAAAGACTTAGTGCTAAAGATAAAGCAGTAGGACCAAAAGTAAACATATTAGACCTTCCAGAAAATGTAAGAGCACCTTTATTTGCTATGAGAGCAAACATAGATTCATTAAATCAAAGACTATTAGATGAATTACCAAAAGGTATTTTAGCAGAAGAAATAATGGTTAAAGAACTTACACCCGATTTAGCAGGTGGAGTGCAAACAAGACCGGTAGAAATGACTTTAGAAAAACTTATGCAAAGAAGATTAGGTCAATATGTAACTGACCAATACAAGTTATTTGATATAAAAGGATTTAACCCATTTAGTTTTTATAACAAAATGTTTGGCACAAAAAGAACTAATGAACTAAAACAAAATGCTGTAAATGCTTTGTTAAAGGACAACTCGTTTAGGCTTGATATGGAACAACAGGCAGAATTAAATAAAATAACTGTAGAAGAACAAGCAATGATTAGACTAGAGAACATAGTCGCTGAAGCTAAAATGGGGAGAACAGTAACCGAGCCTTCTGCAATTGGTCGTTTAAGTGAGGTAGTAAGAAAAGAAGCTACACAACAAGACACAAGTCCTATAGGCAAACTTTTAGAAACAAAAGGAGAACAAATGATTCCTGAACTAAGAGAGTTATTTGGTGTCTATGATAACCCTGCTCAACTAGCTGGAATTACTGCATCTAAAATTGCAAAAATTGCAGAGAACTATGCTTTCTTTAACAGATTACTAGAGTTAGATGCTACTTCCGGGGAAAAAATATTTAGTCCAACTAGAAACGGTGTTTATCAAGAACTAATAGATATACCAGACACACCAATTAATGGTTTTTATACTACAAAAGAAATGCACGAAGCGTTAATGTTAAATAAAAAACGAGAAATGAACATGGTAGAAGCTATGTATAGAAATACTTTTTTATTTGCAAAATCATTAGCTCAAGCAGGAAAAACAGTTTACAGCCCTATGGCACAAATTCGTAACTTTGTATCTGCAGGTATGTTTTACACGGCAAATGGACATTCTTTTGGTGGGAGTAGTGCAGAATGGAAAAAAACCTATCAAACTGTAATGTCTGAGCTTGGAGCAAGAGGAGTGACTCAAACAGGTAAGATAACTTTTGATGGTAAACAAGCACAAAGAGTATACGCTAGACTACAAGAACTAGGAGTAATAAATACCAACACAGTCTTAGGAGAACTTATTTCAAATTTAGAAGATGCTAATGGTTTAGGTATAAACGCCATGAACTCTAGTGAGTTTCTTTATTTTTTAGGAGACAAAGCAAAGGCTAATAGAAAAAAACCTTTATCTCAAGGAAGTGTGCGAGGCAGCACATTATTTAAAGGACCCACAAGACTTTACCAAGCATCAGATGATTTTTGGAAAGTGTTGTCTTTTTTTGCAGAAAAAAATAAATTTGAAAAAATGTTTCCAAAAAATGAACTAGAAACGTTAGCTGAATATGCTAAAAAATACAAAGGCTACAAAACTGGCACAAACAAATATGAGGACCTTATTCAACATATAGCTGCATACAATGTAAGGCACACTATACCTAACTATGACTATGTAGGTAGAGCAGGTGATTTTATTAGAAAAACTCCGTTTGGAAACTTTATTGCATTTCCAATAGAAATTGTAAGAACATCAATAAACATAGCCGACATAGGTAGAAGAGAAATAAAAGCAGGTAATGAATTTAATAAACCAGCACTAAAAAGAAGAGGCTATGCAAGAATAGCAGGATATAGTGGTATGGCAGCTGGACTGCCTTTTGCTATAGCCACTGGAGCTAAGATGATAATGGACAATGATACTAATGAAGATGATGAAAAAGGTATTACTTCTAAACAATTAAACGAACTCAGAAGGCTGTTACCAGAGTATGCAAAATATAATTTAATCGCTCCAATTGCCTTGAAAGACGGTAAATTTACTTACTTAGATTTAAGTCACATGATGGTATATGACTCTGTATCTCGTGTTGTTCCCGCTTTTTTATATGCGGATACTTTCGAAGAAAACTTTGCAAATGGCATGGAAAATTTATTTCAATTTATGGCACCTTTTGGAGAGCCAAGTATTTTTACTCAAGCTGTTACTGATATAGCAAACAACCAAAGAAATACTTTTAGAGACGCTCGAGGCGGAAACATAACTAATGAAGTAGAACTTGGCGAAAGAATGAAAGACTACACATTTTACTTAGTAGACCAACTACAACCGGGTATATCGGCTCAGCTACGTAATCTTGGTGCAGCGTTGCCAGAAACAGAATTTTCAATAAGTAGATATGGTAGAAAACAAAATTTTGAAGATGCACTAGCCGCTCTTTCTACAGGCATGAAAATTGCTGAAACAGATATAAGAACTACCATACCTTTTAAAGTAAATGACTACATAAAGAAAGATAGACAATTAGGTAAAATTGTAGATATTTTTGCACAAGGAGCTAAATCAAAAAGTGAGCTTAAACAAGAACTTGTAAGATATTATCGAGGTTTGCATAGTTTTCAAAAAGAATTGTTTTTAGATTTTCAAGCAGGATTAAATGCAGGAGTTGAAAAAGAATTTTTTGATGACCAAATTAAAGACAGAGCAATATTTGCAACTAAAAGAAAAATAAAAAAATTACCAAAAGGTTCTTTTGGAGTTAATCCATATTCTTTTCAATACAATCAATTAACTCCAGAAAGAGACAGATTTTATGAGGGCAGTTTTATTCCTGAAGAAATGGCAGAAAGTTCTTTTAAAAAGTATGATGAAAACACAGAAAGGATGAAAAGACAGGTTAACGTATCTCCAAAAGGAAGAGACATAGATTGGTCAGAGTTTAGACAATTTTTTATTGACATGAACACAGCAAAAATAAGTTTGCTGGGTGATTGGGATAGTCAAACAGAAGAACTAGTTTCTAATTTTTTATCAGAGTGATACTTCTCTACTCTGTCTAACCATAGTTTTGCATACGCCTCAAACTCTTCTTTCTCTACAATAAACTCTTGATAAATCATGTCGACAGAGCACATGAGAACAACACCTTTCTTAATATCTGTGCCATACAGCTCGTTATGTGCAAGAGCGTACGCAGATAATTGACAGAAATAATCTCCTACCCATTCTCTTCTTTTAGGTTTGTTGGTCTGCTTAAAATCCATAATGGCAGGTTCTCCTTCGAATACACCAATAACATCTGCTCTACCTGCATACTTTTCTGGATAGTACAAAGGTATCTCCAAGCCATACACTTCTTGTATTCTTGAAAACGCATTTAGTTTTATAGTGTTAGCCATTTTAAAAGCTATCTTTTCCTCCGCCGTTGTTGGCGTATACTGCCAAGCGTCGCCATGCCCTATAATATTCTCTAGTATATAGTGCATGTGCGACCCTCTACTTGCTGCTTCGTTTCTAATTCTACTTGCTTCTTCTTCGCCTACTCGTTTTATCCAATTATCTAAAGTTTTTTGTTTATCTTCGTCTTTAGTTCCAGACAATACTGTTGTAACAGAAGGTAACTTCTGTCCATTACAGTCATAGAATCGACCATTGTCGGTGTCTTCACTGCTGAATTCACCGTACTGGTAGGGGCATTCTTTTAGTAGTTTCATGTCTTAACTACGTCTGTTACCACACCGTTTTCTATGTCTTCTTCTAAACGTTTCACAGCAAATGCAATAACATTGCTTGTTGGACGTTCAGTCATTTTGCCTATCTTTTCTGCAATACCTACAATATCTCTACGTATTGCAACACTTTTCCATCTATTAGTATCCATATTGGCTCCTAGTTATCGGACGACTGCATAGAGTCACCCCAGTTTTTTCCTAACTCAACGTCTACCTTATTTGGAATAGATAAAGGTACAGCGTTTTCCATTAGGGTTTTTATTTCAGGTACTGCTTCTTCATCAGGTACAGAAAATACTAATTCATCATGTACCTGTAGAAGTGGCATATACCCACCATTATAGCAGTCAATCATGGCTTTCTTAGTCATGTCTGCTGCTGAGCCTTGAATTAATTTATTCAAAGCTTTGTACACAAAAGCTCTTTTTATTTCGCCGTTGTATTCGTGTACTGCCTCTCTGTATTTCATGGGTCTACCCATGCCATACTTAAGAGGTTCCCACATGTCAAAGTGACAACGTCTGCCTAACAGAGTTTTAATGTATCCTTTTTGGTTTGCACTACGCATAACCGAATCTGCTAACTCCCTAACAAAAGGAGCGTATGTATTAAATTTACTTAGTATGTCTGATGCTTCGTCTACTGTGACTGCAAGTTGGTCTGCTAATTTACCTTTACCCATGCCATACATAATCCCAAGACCAATAGTCTTTGCTGTCTTTCTATCAATATCCACTAGGTTAGCAACCTCTTGATGAAAGTCTGCGTCGCCTTCTAGGTACGCTTCTGCAATATTAGAAGCTCCGTCATACTTAGATAAGTGTGAATAGTGTGTAAGTATTCTTGGCTCTTGCTGACTAAAATCTGCTGAACACCACGTATGATTTTCTTCTGGGAGAAACAAAGAACGTATAAGTGGTCCTATGTTTTTATTACGTGCAGGTACTTGCTGTAAGTTTGGATTGCTCATGGACAACCGACCAGTGACTGTACCACCAGACTCGCCTTTTAGTTGTCTAATCTCTGCATGTATTCTGCCGTTGTGTTGGTGTTTTAGTATAGAGTCTATAAACGTGCTGTGTGACTTGTTTAGTTCTCTAGCTTCTCTTATCAAACTAGCTACAGGGTGTGTATGATTTTCTAGAAATGCTTTGGTAAAACTAGGCTGACCTGTAGGTGTTCTTAAATAACTTAGCTTAAGTGCATCAAACACTTGAGCTAAAGAACGAGCCGCCCATAGCTGTAAATCTTTTACACCAGACTGGTCTTGTATAGACTTAATTAAGTTTTTTTCTTTTGTAATTAGTTCTTTCTTTATCTTCTCTGCTCTTTCTAAATCTACTCTTACACCTACTCTTTTCATTTCTATAATAATAGGTAGCAGTTCCATTTCTAAATCAAATACGTTCCACAGATTTTGTTTTTCTATCTCTACCTTAAAGTAGTCCCAAAGCTTCAACGTCAACACTGCATCTTGTGTTGCATACGTTCCTACATATGCAGAAGGCAAACGCCACATCTCTGCTTTAGGGTCTAGTCCCCACTCTGCTGCAGCAGCATTTAACTCTGCCTCTGTCTTGCCTTCATTTAGATACTCTCTACCCAAACCATTTAGTGAGTAGTAAAACTGATTCTCGTCTATCAAAGGTGCAACTATCATAGTGTCAACAATCTTACCGTTTACTTTTATACCTAAAGTTCTAAGCCAACCTATATCATAAGGTGCATTGTGAAACACTTTAGTATTATCACTAGCACAGACTTTCTTAAAAAAATCTACGACTTTATTTTTAGGAAAGTTAAATCCTGTTTCATGACCAAAAGGAAAGTAACCTTCAAAACCATCACAAGCTACAGATATACCTACGACTTCTCCGTCGCCTCTTATGTATCCCGGACCAATACTAGTTAGATTAGGGTCTCTGGTTTCTGTATCTATTGCTATCTGTTTAGCATTTACTAATAGTTCTGTTGGAAACACATCTGGTGCTATCCATTCTGTTGCTGGTTTAAATGTGCTCATATGTTATACCTATACTTATCATTTCTAGATTGCACTAAATACAGACTGTCTAATGCTCTGGTTACGGCTACATAAAACTGTCTGTGTAACCCGTCAGGATGAAGCATAGAGTGATTTTTCTGTGCAGGAGATAAATCTAATAACACTGCAACATTCTCTGCTTCTCCACCTTTTGCTTGATGTATGGTAGATATTGCTACTCTTGGTTCTGAGTATAAGTCTTCGCCGTTAGCGATAGCTTTCTCTATAAAAGACCTTCTAGCTACATCTATTGTTCTAGTAAATACATCTTTCCATTCTTTATCTAGACACTCTTCCATTAGTCCATAGTTATCTATTGCTTCTTGTCTGGTTATCTTTTGTGCTTTGTTTGGGTCATTTATTACTTTAGTTATAAATCCTCTTTTTATCTCTGTCTTACCTAAGTAGTTGTAAAGGTCTGCAAGTTCTGACATGGTCAACACGCTTTCTGTACTTTTTGTCAGTTTGTTCCATACATCTACTGCTGCAATCATCTTCAAAGGTATGTATCTGTAGTGATTGTGTGAGAATGGGATACCCTTCTTTATTAAGTCATGACGTATGCCGTAACCTTTAGAAGAGTCCTGCAACATGTAATCACATGACGCTAATATCAGCCATTGCCCTCTATCTATCGGCAACATGTCAGTATGAGATACTCTCTCTACCAAACCTTCTTTATCTCTAGGTTCATAATCTTTCTCTTGCCTGTTCTTTATACGTTTAGATATTTTCTCTGCCAATGTATGTACTTTCTTAGGAATTCGAAACGATTGGTCAAGGACCACGGACTCGCCAGAGAAACTTACAAACCTTTCTGGTTTTGCTCCGTTCCATTCGTAAATGGCTTGGTCATCATCTCCTGCAATATATATGGTAGGTATATCTCTGGCTAACTTCTCTACAAGTCTCCAGTTTAGTTCTGCTAAATCTTGTGCTTCATCTACAACTAATACATCTAACGGAGGTGTCTTACCTTTCTCTATAAATACCTCAATCATATCTGCAAAAGAATGTATCTCTGGCAGTGTATCTTTTCTAAATATCTCCCACGCCTCTGCAATAGCCATAAGTATTGTAGGGTTTACACCATCTCTTTCATTCAAAGGAGTTTGTAATCGCTCTTCTTCAACTGTTCTACAATTTATTTTTGCGTTCTCGATAATCTTGAAGTATGGGTCTTCTTGTAATGAAGCGATAGAACCTCTGCTAGTCATCAAATAGTTTTTAGTCAAAGTAAAACTATATTTCTCTAGAAAGTCCTTTATGTCTGCACCAATCATAACACGCCCAATATTCATAGCTCTCTTACAGAAAGCATGACTGGTGCAGAAGTATGGCATTTCGTCCATACCTAAACCTAATTTAATCTGTGCTCTAGTCTTAGCTTCATTTGCAGCTTTGACTGAGTAACTAATAAATGCAACTCTATCTGGTTGCACACCTTCTTCCAAGTGTTTCTCTACTAAATTAAGTAGCTTAGTAGTTTTTCCTGTACCGGGAGGACCAAAAAATTTCTTTGTATTACTTATTCCCACTCTTTTGTCTCTTCTTGTTTTTTAAAATCATCTGCAGTTACATGAGAGTTATCAACTTCAATCACGTTCAGACACCAAATACTTTTATTACCAATAGACTTATCAATCCACTTGACCATATTGTTTGCACCCATTTTTTTAAGCTCATCAAAAATCTCTGCTTCTTTTACATTCTTCATGCCTTTGTAGTTTTGTATGTAGGTAACAACATCTTTACCTCTAAACCACCACTCATCTTTTTCATTTTCTATCTCGTTTCTAAACACACCGTTAGATAGTATGTTTAATCTAGATGTAGACTCACTACTTACACAAAAATCCAATATAGCTTCTTCTACTAGACCACTCTTAGTCATATCAGAAGGCATATCTACTTCTTGTACGTCTTGTAATAAATTATTTAATCTTGCCACCCAATCAATCTTCTTCATATCAGGAGGACAAACATTTAAGACTTCCATACATCTTTGTTGGAACATTGAAAAGTTATGTAATTGTTTTGTTTCTAATACTATTGTTTGCCCGTCCATATCTAAATGCCATAGTGGTGGGTCAGTAAGATACTTTCTTAGACCACCAAACACAGGGTCTCTTTCAGAAGCATCAATACCGAACCTTCTTGTGACACAAATACCACTCTGACAGAAGTCTACAAGAGGCGGTTGACTGCATTGATACTTGTAATCTGACGTTTCTAAACTCTGTATTAATGCTGTAATTTCACTGTGAGAGAGCGGTCGAGAGCACACTTTCTTGTTAGTTTCGTGTAGTTTGTCCTTCCATTCTTCACTCTCAGGATGCACTTTTTTGAAGAACACACCATACGAAAACAAAGCAACGTTACGACAACCCTCAGGCACACCATTTAGTTTCATATGTACTAAACAAGGTGGTGCTTGATTCCAAATGTCATCAGTATCTTTTGCAATTAGTTTTCTTCTAGACTTTTTGACTGGGACTATCTCATCTAATTTTTTCTCTGTAATAGATTTCTTTTCTACTGCTTCTATAAACTCGTCTACTGATAAAGAGTTGGCTTCTTTATCTAAACCATATCTAGTTGTATCTTCTCCTGCAAAGTATGGCATGTTCAACCAATTACCAGTTTGTCTTTCTTTTGGTAGTTGGTCTGACCACTGATACTGTTTTGGAAAAATCTCATCTCCCGTTCTACCCATAGCTGCAGCTATCTCTTCTAACTTGCTTTGTATTTTTATTGCGGGTACGGGTTCTTTAGTAAAAAGAAACAAGTGCACACCACCTGACTTAGTCGAGCAAGGTATCAATGGTAAATTCATTTCTTCTACTTGTTTTATTATGTTCTTAATATCTATGGGGTATTCATCTATATCTATACAGCCCCACTTACAATTCTCATCATCTCTAAGAGGTATAACGCCAATGGACTTATTACCCTCTAAGTGTTGTTGCCACAAATCTACTGTCATAGGCTCTTGCACAGTTCTACCTCTGCCGTCTTTTTTAACGCCTTTTGCTGTATTTTTGGACCCTGTAATCTCATATATTCCGTATGCTCTTTCTAATCCTAAAAATATTTGATGTAGCTTTTCTGCTTGTTCCATAACTCCTTTGATAAAGTGGTGCGAGGAGTTTGAAAGAACTTAAACCCCTCGCACAGATTAACTAGTAAAGACCGGTTTCTTCAGTCTTACTAGATTTATCTTCTATCGCAGCAGAATTCGAAGGACCACCAATCGAATTCATACCACCACCTGCACAAAACTCCGCAAAGTCTTTTGCCTCAGTGAACAGTTCCGCTTCTTTTTCATTCAACGGTCTGTCTTGAGAAATGTCGTAGGAATACCAAGACCCACGGTCATTAGACTCAGGTTGAGTTTTGATGCTGTACACGTGAGAGTAAGAAGGCGGGGTAAATAACCCTTTCGAACCCTCAATCTTTGTACCTTGTATCAAAGTATTAAAGTACCTAGAGTGTTTTAACTGCGAACCAGTCATATTAATTACACACTTTGTAGGTACGCCATCAATGAGTGCAAACCCATAGTGATTAGCCGTAGTGGTAATCTGAGTTTCTCCCGAAGGAGTAATCAGTCTACCTTGACTATCACGCTGACAACGGTTGATGATGTCAGAGTTAGAGCCATGCACATTCACAAGACCACCACCTTTCTCACGTAGCTTCCATTCGACTAAGGTTTTGTCATACCATACTGGTATAAAACCAAGTCCTTCACTACCGTTTACCACGGTATTCGTACCTGAGAAAAATATATCTCCTTCCTCTGCGTCTGGCTGATACTCAGAGCTGTCTTTCTTCCTTTGTGGAGACAACGCTTGAATAATAGATATACGCGGAGTACGGAGGTCTTCGGCTTGAACTTCACCAAAACCAGTTTCAGCTACTTGTTCAAACATTGAAACAATGGAGGTACCATTGCCGTTACTTTCTTTCTTATTTGCCATTTTTTCGTTCCTCGTTATTTGACAATTTTAGTTCGTTTGCCCTCATAGATAGAGAACAAGTCTCTAGCTTTTTGGTCAAACACCTGATTAGCACCTTCAATTTGCTCTCTTGCAAAAGCTTTTAAGGTACTAGGATGAACGCTCTCTTTTTGCTCAGCGTCTAAGCCTTGCTCAAATAGTTCGGTCATCACTTTTTTTGCACGGTCATCTTCACCGCGACCAAAAGAAACAGACACGACGTTCTTTATAATATCGCCGTGACCATTATCTCGTAGCCATTGGTGAGCATCATCAGTCTTCTCGGCTGTGATACGTGCAGCGTAAAAAGGTTCAGCGGATATACGAGACCCGTCAGCAAGTTTAATGTCTAGGACACCAAACTCTTCCAATTTACTAGGTATTATCTGTTCAGATAATTCTTTCTCTTTTTGCTTTAGAGTTTTTAACTCTTGCTCTTTAGAACCTATCTTGCCTTGCAAGACTAAAAGTTCCTGACATAAATTAGATATGTCTTTTATATTACCGTCAGTAAGACTTTCTACTTTTCTTTCTGACGCTTCTTCAAATAAAGTTTCTATGGACATGTTATTTCCTCTTAAATGGTATTACGTTAGTTGGTTTACTATCATCAAGTTTCTTCTGTAGTTTTTCGTCAGGTTGAAAAACTACTTCTGTAGTGTCTTCGACACTGACAACTTGAATAGGGTTGAAGAGAAACTTCTCAGGCATGTGGTAATACACATACTCAAGAGCATCATTTAGAGTTGGAAACCCGCCTACGATTTGTGTGACCCTGTTTAACTTGTAAAATACAATATGTTCGTTATCGAGAGCTTCTACGTGGACTTGAATTATTTCTCCTTTCTTCATCTTGTGCACATTCTATTACTATTCTATAATATGAGTCAAGACAAATTATAAAATATTTTAACAACGAAGGAGAAATCTCATGAATATAGAAGAATATAATTTTAAAACAGAGCCTTACCAACATCAAATAGACACATTGAAGCTAAGTGCAAATGAAAATTTGTATGCCCTGTTTTTGGAGATGGGTTTAGGTAAATCAAAAATACTACTCGATAATATTGCCATTCTTTTTAAAGAAGAAAAAATCTCTGGTGCCGTCATTGTAGCACCAAAAGGTGTATTAGATAACTGGGGACGTAATGAGATAGATAAACATTTACCTGATGATGTAGAAAGAGAGGTCCTAGTATGGCAACCAAACCACACGCAACGATGGACCAAGGACTTTAAGAGAATGGTAGAAGAAGATAGCACGGGTAAATTAAATATCTTCCTTATAAATGTAGAAGCACTAGCCACAGACAAAGGTTGCAAACATGTAGAACACTTTATGGTCACTCACGACACCATGTTAGTTATAGATGAGTCTACAACTATAAAAAATCCAAAAGCCAAACGTACTAAAAACTTAATTAAGTTGGCACCCCTAGCAGACTACAGAAGAATACTCACAGGTTTCCCAATAACAAAAGCTCCACTAGACCTATACTCACAATGCTACTTTTTGAGCCCAGAACTTTTGGGGTACAGTAGTTTTTATGCGTTTCAAGCAAGATACGCAATAACGCAAAGAAAAAGATTGGGTTCACACAGCTTTGACCATGTTGTAGGTTATCAACGTTTAGATGAGCTACAAGACCAACTGCAAAACTTTTCTATTAGATTTAGGAAAGAAGACTGTCTTGATTTGCCAGAGAAGGTGTATACCAAAAGGTATGTAGATTTATCTGATGAACAACTAAAAGCTTACGCACAGATGAAACAAAGAGCTATCATGGAGATAGAAGGCACAACTTTTTCTTCTGTTAATGCACTGACTCAACTGATGAGACTACAGCAAGTGGTTGCTGGTAGTCTGAGAGATGATGATGGTCAGGTAATACATCTGAAAAATAATCGACTACAGGCGGTATTGGATATACTGGAAGAGACGGATGGTAAGGTTGTGATATTTGCAGTATTCCAGACAGACATAGAAAGATTACAGGAAGAAATAGCAAAAAAATACGGAATAGAATCAGTAGCGACATATTATGGTCAAACTCCTCAAAATGAACGTCAAGATATAATTTCACGCTTTCAGGACCCTGAGAGCGATTTAAAGTATTTTATCTCAAACCCTCATACTGGTGGTAGAGGTATTACGCTTACAGAAGCAAAAGTTCTAATCTTTTATTCTAATAGTTATGACCTAGAGCTAAGAATACAAGCAGAAGACAGAATACACCGTATTGGTCAGAATCACAGTTGTACTTACATAGACTTAGTATCTAAAAATACTGTTGATGAAAAAATACTTGACTCACTTTTAAAGAAAGTAGACATCAGTAATCAAATACTTGGAGAAGTTCGCCAATGGTTTGAATAGATGTATAATTAAATCATGGCACTTAAACCAGATGAAATACTAGCTGAGTTTGGTGTGAATGATAAAGTTGCATCTGCCATAGAAAAGACCAAGCCTGTTCTAAATGAAGTGAGAACTGAAACTGGAGCGGAAGCTTGGGACATGGTTACAGTATTACTTGTTCATTTAGCATCATTACACTCTTCGGAAAGACTAGACAAAGACGTTATTATCACTATGTTGTGGTACATGATGTTACAAAACGAAGACATGCTAGATTCTTTTTTAGATAAAAAAACAGAATTATTACACTAATGGTAGATGAAGTAGAAGAAAAGTCAGCTATAGAAGACGACTCCGCTCTTGTAAAGTTTACTAAAGCTTTAGAGTTTAGCTTGGACCAACCACTTGAAAGAATGGCAGATACTTTCAAAGCAGTTGGTTTTGAGGGCACAGAAAAGTTTCTTAGAGATTTAACAGAAGAACCAGAGAATTATCTTTCTGCTTCAGAAGAGTTTATGAAAAACAATGGTATGGGTTTTTCTTGGGAGTATTTGCCTAGAGCAGTAGTAGAACAATTAGGTAGCTTAGCTGGAAGCATTGCTACTAGAGCAGCAGGAGCTGCTATTGGCGGTACCGTAGCTGGTCCGGGAGGAGTTATTGCAGGAGCTATAACTGCTCCAGCTTTATTTGAAATAGTACAAATACTAGGACCAACTGTTTATGAAAGAGCTAGAAATGAAGGCAGAGAGGAGCCTATTCTAGAAGACTGGTTGGCTGCTTCACCAACAACACTCGTAAGTGCTGCTTTAGGTACGTTTGGAGCTAGTAAAGTAGCAAACCTTAATAACTTAGCAAAGAAATCTGCTTTAAGAAATATCACTACAGGAGCATTAGCAGAAGGTGCTACAGAAGGTGCACAATCTCTTGTAGAGCAAACAGGAACAACAGCATTCAGTGAAAGTGGTCTTAGTGTAGACGCAAGACAAGCTTTAGGTGAAGGTATCATTGGAGCTGGAACTGGTGGTGGTATAAACGCTGTAACAGAAAGCGGTAAGCTATTTAATATTATAGAAAATCCATCTGACTCTTATCTTACTGAAGACCCCCCTACACCCACAGATGTAGACTTAACAGGGGTAGAATTAATTGCAGGTCAGCCTAAAATAGAAGACTTAAAAAGAAAAGACAATGTTTTTAGAGGTTCTGGATTAGATTTAGATGTAACAAGAACTACACAAGAAAGTCCAGTAGATTACTTAAACAGGCTAATACAACAAGAATTTAAACTTCCCGGTTCATCTAATATTTCTTACAATGATTTGAGGATAAAAACACCTAGATTACTAGCTCATGAACTGGGCATAGCTCCAAGAACTGTAGCTTTTGAAGACCCAACGCTTTCATTAACTGAAGAACAGCAAAGAGAGTTAGATGAAGCTTACGCTGAATATGAAAGTAATAACAAAATTAACAAACTAAAGAGACAAATTGAAGATTTAAATTATCTGTCAGAGTCGGACAAAGCTGATATTTTACGAGAAGTAGATAATGCGGTAGAGGACGCAGTAGGAATAAGCGGTCTTTATGCAGATTTAGACGAAGATGTAGCTTTGCCTACAGGCGTAAAAGCAACTACAGAGGTGATAGCTACTGAAGGAATTAATCTTTTAAAAAATTTAGAGTACATTAATGATTTTGAATTTCAAGACCCAGAATATTATAGGCATGGCGGCAGAAGACTTGAGCCAAGACCTAGAAGTGCCATGCTTCGCGACACAGTATATAAAAATCCAAATCTAACTGATGTAGAAAAAGAATTATTTATAGCTAATCAAACATGGAACAGGGGCGGCACATACACTGGTTTAGAACAAGACCTAAATTTATCCTACTACAGAGATTCTACTAGCGGACAAGCTTATCAAAGAATACCAGCAGAACAAGTTGAAGTAATTAAATTTTTAAATAGTCAATATACTGAACTTGAAAGGATACCTAGCCCCACCTTTGACGACCCTACTCGTAACATAACAGACGAAACTTATGACAATGATTTTTACGGAGGACAAAATATAGTTCAGTCTAAATTAGAGGACTTGGTAGAAAGGATGATAGTTGTATCGCAAGATGTTCGCAGAGATATTTTTCATGGAGGGGAATACGACAAAACAGGTCCAGCCGAAACCTTCGCTAAAATCATGATGCCTTTTAATAAAAATTTAAAAAGGAAATACGGAACTGACGATTACTCTAGTAGCATTAACCAAACTGCCATAGATTATCACGCTACTATAGGTAAAGAATATTTTAATGCTGATTTTATTAGACCTGAAATTCTAAAAAAGAATGAACAAATTATAAAAGACAACGACAGCAGCATCTATATGGTTCCAGTTAACGCGTTTATTCCTGCTTCACATAGGTATCTAATAAATCAAATCAGTGGATTAGCTATTGTCCCTAGAGCTTATGAAGGATATGAAGGGTTTCAAGCTCAACAAAAGGCATATGAAACTGTTGCTGAAAATATATCAGCAGGTGACCTAGACCTTTTAAAAGCATTTGAAGGCGACCTATCACAGCAAGATAGAATGGAAGACATCATGGAAGATGCTATTCCTAATAGAAATATAGCAAGAACAAGCGATAGAACTGAAGCTTACGCAAATTATGTTAAGAGTTTAGGTAACAGTGCTAATCCACAAATTGCTTATGCACAACATTTTGTAAATGCTTTTAATCCATATTTTAATCCTTACATACGTTTTAAAATGTTTAATGATTCAAGAATGGATTATGACGGTACAACAGACCTGTACGCATATGATGAAGATGTTAAGTCAATAGCAGATTTTGATGATAATGCTGCTGAGCCAGAAGCAATAACACCGGGCGGTTCAGAAGCTATACTTTATACTCAAGCTGATTATTTTTTAAACGACGACCCAGACCACGTTTTTGAAAGCATGAAAGAAGCTTTAGATTTATTTGACTCTAAAGTAACCGCTCCTAGATTAAGAGAAGAGGCAAAACGAGAAGTCATATTAAATATGCGTAAAGCAAAATTTTTATTTGACCGTCAAAAAATGGAACGAGATTTTGATGAAGCTTTTATAAATTATTATTTACCTGATGATACAAGTACTGATGTAGTTTCAGAAATAATACGTTCTAGTACAACAAATACACTAGAACAAATAGCAGAAATTGACCCAGAAACAGCAAGAGATTTACAACCAAAATTAGACGAGAAATTAGAAGAATTAAAAAACTCAGAAACATTTAAGACACAGCTTGTTGATGAGGTTAAATTTGAAGTTCGAAACTATATGCAAGACCACATATCGGAGTTCAGAGGTTCAGATGTAGACACAGAAGCTCTTCCAGAAAAAATAGCTGCTTTGTTTAAGAGTAACATTCTATCCACAAGTGATTTTCAAGAAAAGTTTGGTTTTTTAAATAATGCTTTAAAAAGCATAGCTTTCCAACAAAAATATGACCCAAGTAATATAATTGCGGGAAGAGATGTAAGTAGAACTAAATTTTGGGATTTTTTAAGACAAGCTTATCCAGAACTATTTAGGAACACTCCTCAGTTAAATCAGGAGCTACCTATGTATCAAGACACTATTGCAGAAATAAATATAACAGAAGCAAACAACGCCCCGTTTGCCACTCCTGTTGACCCCGTATTTATGTCTTCATATTTTATAAACGAGAATATTCAAAAACTAATTCCGGGTAAACCTTATGACGCAGAAGCTATGCTGGAGTTTTTAATAACACCACACTCTGCGGAAAAGCCTATCTACCCTAAAACAACAGAGTCATCTCTTGAACCAGTTATAGACCCCAAAACAAATGAGCCAAGAGTCAATCCAAAAACAGGAGAAGTGATTTACAAAGCAGTTCGTTCTAATGAAGAAAAATCAAAAAGTGCAAAAGAACTATTTGGGATTGATAGTAAAGTCAACATAAATGACGAGTTTAAAGACACGGCTAGGAAAGAGTTAGTTAACACAGGATTAGCTTCTTTTCTTGCTCTTAGATACGCAAGAAACAGACCTGTAACAAAAGAAGAACTTGAAACTCTTTTAATGCACAACGCTAATAAAACTTTGATGACTGTAAACAGTGATATTGTGAAAACGTCTACTAGAGCTGCAATAGAATCAGATTTACACACTGCTGAACCTTATGGAATGAGAGGAAATCAAATACATGGGCAAACTGCAGATAGTGTTTTTAGAAATGCAGAAATTGAAAACTTTACTTTTAATCTTTTTAACGATTACCCAAAACCAAAAGCAGAGATGGAAAAGTTAATGTTTGAACCTATGAGTAAAGAACGTGTGATAAATATAAACCAAGCTTATGGCGGTTTAACGGATAGCAATAGTCAACTTAATCAATATGGCAGCCCCATGGGACATCCCTTTGGAGTAGCTTGGTTACGTGCTTCAGTTGTGCCAACAATGAACATGGACGAAGATTTTACGGCTGACGAAATGGCAGAATCTTTAAGATTCTTTAACGCTGACCTAGAGACAGGGAACGTTAAAACAAAAGTTCTTGGAAGAGTTTTTGTAGCTAAAGAAAGTCAAAATGATAACGAAGAGTTTAGAGGAGAGGAGGCTAAAAAATTAACTGAAGCCACTACTCCGTTTGCAATTAAAAGATTTAAAAACGATTTACAAAAATTGTTGCCTAGCCATCCATTAACACAAAAAATAATAAACAAATCTGACGAAGACATACCAGAGGATTTAACTAATGACATGCGTACTATATTACACTCAGACCTCGGCATACTTCCTGAAGGGAGTAAAGGCACTGCTGCGTACCGTATTAATGAGCAAAATTTTGCTAAGGCACTTAAAGAATTTTTTCTGCCTGAAACAGCAGATAGTAGTAATTTTAAAAGAGATGCAGTGCCATTTGATAAAAGGGACCTTTTTTACGATTTAGCTGGTCTTTTAGATATTACTAATAGCCCTGACCCTGAAGCAATAGTTCTTCTCCCTGCAGAAGAATTTAAAAAGAGTAAAAGGCTAGAAAAAGATGTCATAGAAAATTATTTTCGTATGTTTGATACAACCATGCGTGGTGCACTACATAGCGACGTTAATATTAATTACATAGATACTAAACAAGATGACATATTAAAGTTAGCTCATATGTATGGAGCTGCTCAAAATATTTCAGAAAATAATCTACAAAGTTTAGCTTTTTTGATAGACCCCTTGACCATTGATAGCCGTGGACCTAACAGGTCCAGAAACAAAACAAGGGCTGGTTTAAGAATAAACACGGAAGATGGCGTGTATAAATGGTTAGTAGGTGGCTATGCAACTCGACTTCCTTCCTTGCAACAAGATAGTGCAAGGAACGCTTCACAGTTTGCAGACGTTATAAGAGAGTTTCATCCAACAACAACTTTTTTAAATCATGCAAAAATTCTTGATTTATTAGAGCGTAAATTTGACGTTAAGGATAATTTCTTGATTGAACCTGACTTATCATCAGGGACTGATGAGGTTAATTTTGAAACTATAAACGACTTTGTAGACCGACTAAACACAAACAAAGACTCAGGTGCTTACCAGTTTTTAAAATCTGTAACACCTCCTAAAGGCTTTACTACAGACGATAAACAAGCTGTAGAAAAAGAGGCTAAAAGAATTTGGAAGAATTGGCAAAAAGCTGTTGAAGAATTTAAAAAATATACTCCTGCAATACCTATGTTAGCGGAAACAAAAAATTATCCGCTGTATAAAAATATAGCTAAAAAAGATTTGCAAAATCTTGCTATCAGAGAATCTCTTACACAGGCAGCATATGATATAGAGTCAGCAAAACGCTCTACCATTGAACAACCTTACGTTGGTGTAGCACAAAACCCATTTAACAGTCCAGTTTTAAGAGAACAACTTGGTCAAGACTATAGTAAATTAAGTACGCGTATGACTTTAAAATGGGTGGTTGAAAATCTTTATCCGGGTGTTACAAGTTATGTAGTGCCATCTAGATTTATGAACCAAATGCACGGACAGTATATGGGTGCTCACGAAAACTTTGATAGGATGAAAAGAGAACTTTATAAAATTGCAGAAACTTCTCCTGAAGCACAGGTCGAGCCTTTGATTTATCTCAGACAAGGCATAGAAAAAACTATGACTGATAGTGAAATCAATAACAATAATCCGCTCATAAGAAAAGCAGCGGCTAAAGACACAAACTTTGAAAAAGTAAGAAAACAGCTTATAAAAGAAATAGAAAAAGACAATGTAAAATTTAAAAATAAAAATGTAGCACTTGAAAATGATGCTCTTTTAGATGAGCTTACTAGGATACTTATTGATAATCCACTTGAACTACAGGCTATAAAAAACAAAAACTCTATTGGATTGGCTTACTCTTTAGATTTAGAACCACTTGTGGTAGAGGACCCTAACACACCATCTGGCTTTTCTTTGAAAAAAGTGTTTAGAGGACACAGACTCGGTGGCTTGGTGGGCAAAGGTATAGTAGGATTAAGAGATGAAATATACAACTCGCCACTATCAAAACATGTTACGTAAGGTCAATGAGTTTGACATAGAAGTCTACTGCATAGAAAACCCAGAAGAAGATATAGTAGAAATGCGTAAAGCTAAAAAAAGGGCAATCTTACAATTATCTGCTACAATAAAGGCTAAACGAATAATAAATAAACTGGTACAGACATGGCACAAACCGCAGACCAAACAGGCATAGCTTCCTTAGGCATGTTGGACCGAATGATGGGTCCACTCAAAGCAGAAAAAGCTAGAAATGTAATTACAACTATAGGCGACATGACTCCTATGGCTCCCGAAGTACGTAGAATGATGGGCAAAGAACCTATGGGCATGACAGATACTCTCATGGCTGGTGCAGGTCTGATAGTTGGCTTACCCATGAAAGTAGGTGCAGCTTTAGCCAAAGGCACTGATGCTGTAGATGAAGCTTTTGACATACTTAAAGGCTTTAAAAGCACTGAGGATATTGAAGCTACTCTTTCAAGTATGTTTAGAGAAGGCATGAAAAAGAGAGCAGCGGGTGGTGCAGATGATGTAATGGGCAAAGACTTTATAGAAGGTAGTAATCTAACCAACAACGCTCAAAGATTACTTAAAAGAGCACAGGACGAAGGACTTGTAAACCGTAACTTTAGTTTACAAGCACCGGAAAACCTAAAAGCTGGAGGCTACGTCTACAAAGACTAATGGCTGTCCGCAAAGAGCAGAAGCTCCACATCTCCCGAGCTAAATACAAAAAGACTTCACAGGGCAAACGCAATGTGAAGTTTAGCACTATGAATAAACATAAAAGACGTATGTATCATGGTTATTAGTTAGATGGGGCAAAGCTGAGGGAGAAATATGAAAAAAACCAACTCTGCCCCTAGGGGAGTTTTCATTTAATTAACCCTGCAATTCTATAACAAATATTATAGACAATACAACACTTTTCGTAGATAATCTGACACATGACATTGAGATTAGATGGGTCAGTGTCTAATTTGGCTGATAGCCCTTGTACTGGAGTGTGTTCGACGACACAATTCGGACACAAAAGGTGTAAAGGTTGCGGCAGATACGACTTTGAGATAGTTTCTTCTTATTGGAGTGAACTTACAGAGTTAGAACGTAAACTAATAAACCTAAGAAATGCAGCTCAAGGTTTCAAAATTAGACATTTACGCTAAAAACGACCCTCAAAATCTTTTGGCTTATCATAAGTCTAGGTATCCTGTGCACTTTTTAGATGTAGAATACGAAGCAGAAATAGAACTTGATGGCAAAATTACCACCCTTCGAGTGCACAACTGTCTGTCTTTTGAAGACGCTTATAGAAAGACAAAAAGGTCTGAGCCGCATGGCACTGTCCGCAAAATAACCAACGTTGAAGACCAATCTTTTACAATTTATCATTATAAATCAAAGGTTTAGGGACGAAGGACCACGGACCAAGGACCTAAGGTCAAAAAACTGCAGAAATTAGGTAGAAATTAGGCGAAAAAGCCTTAAAAACCCTTTCCTATATAGACATAAATAGTATAAAACCTAATTCCTAAGGTGAGAATTTACAAAAAATACAAAAGAACTATCAAAATTTTGCAAGAAAATGACCTTATGACCTTAGGTTAAGCTATAGACCCTGTTCTTAAAGGGTTTTTACCTCATTTCTGTGACCTTAGGTAGACCTTAGGCGAATTATGTAGATTTTTATATGAAAAGTCCTATAATTACAGTATCAATCAATTCCTAAAAATAATTCTCCTTTGGTGATTGATACTAGGCAGTAGCAATACTGCCTAGTTTTAGGGTATCATTCATACCATATGAATATCGCTTTGTTTTTAATTTTTCTTGGTTGCCTTGTCCTTGCAATAGGAGAGCAAACTAATCCCAGAGGCATGAATATTTTCTGGTATAAATTTAATGTAAAGCTAAGAGAATATTACAAAGCATTGATAGAATATGATTCAGGCAACAACACAGGTAGCGGACCTAGATAACTATGGCAAGACAACTAACTGCTAGTCAAAAGAAGTTTGCTGAAGAATTCGTAATGAATGACGGAAGCAAAACAAAAGAGGAGTGTGCCTTGTCGGCTGGTTACTCGAAGTCTTCCGCCCGGGTCAGAGCCTCTGAACTAACTAATCCACAAAAGTATCCCGAAGTCTGTAAATATATAGAAGAACTGCAGACTCAAGTAAATCAAAAATATAACGTAACCTTTGGTAGACATGTCAAGAAACTTGCTGAGATACGCGACGCGGCGTTAGAAAAAGGCAACTACACGGCTGCCGTTGCAGCCGAAACACAAAGAGGTCGTGCAGCGGGACTGTACATAGAAAGAAAAGAAGTCAGGACTGGGTCTTTGGAGTCGTTAAGTGAAACAGAACTTAAAAAGAAAATGAGAGAACTAGTATTAGACTACAAACCTATGCTCGAAATCGAGAACGCACAACTGGTTGAACCACCTTCTTCGGATATTCTCGACCCATAATATCTTCGTATATTTCTTTTTGAGCTTGTCGCTCGTCCTTTTTAGAGAGCTTGTCAAGTATCCCGACATCTTGTAGCTGAGGCTTGTAGGTTTTCCACACATTAGCCTTGTCGTTTTTCCAATACCAACTAATTTCTCCCAGCGAGTCGCTGGTATGTCCGAATATATAGCGTGGGGTTTTCAACTACTGAAGAACAGAGGGTATGGCAATATCGCCATCAATGTCATTTAGAACAGTTATGAAATGTCTATAACCATTGTCTTGAACAAATAAGCTGTCGGTTATAGGTACATCAGAGATTTGATTTTGTAATTTTATGGGTAAGCTGTCGATAAAGCGTTCTGCTGTAGCCATGCTGTCAAAAGTTTGCACATAGCTCAACTCTCCTTCTATGAAGACTGCAATAACATGGATAAATCTTTCTTTCATTTAATTAGAGTTCCTTCTCTTTCGTACTGCAGAATAAGTTTGCTTCTTGATACGGGACAACTTATGTAAAGAATTGATACTAGCTTATCGCCTTCATAACCTTCTATGCAAGTGTCATTTATTTTGTAGTTCATAATTTACCTCTCCTCTTTAAAGCGTTCCTTATTTTTTGTAGCTGTTCTGGAGTGAGTTTTCCGTTGTGCTTTGATATGGTCATTTTACTACCTCAACTTCTCCCTCTGTTTCTATTACTACTCTAGCCCCACAATTTAAAAGGGGCTTGTCGTTACCACCGTACTTTACTGTTGCAGGTGAAAGTATCTTTACCTCATGGCAATAAGTATTTGTTTTTCCTCTCTTTACGGTAATAACGGGTTCGTTTGTGCCGTGCTTTTTGTTGGCTCGTATCTTGTGTTGATTTACATGAATATAAGTTTTCATTTTATTTCTAACCACCTATCGTCATAGAATTCAAACTCTAACTCTGTGCTAAGTCGTTCTACTCCGTCTTTGATAGGTCTGCCCGTGTGTCCAATACTCTCTCCGAGTTTATCAACTCCTTCTTCTATTGTATCTGCTTCAACTTCGTAAGTGTGATACACCTTTTCAAGCATTATTATGGTTTGTTTTTTCGCCATTGTCTTCTCCTATTATGATTATATAGCCGTCTTCTTTTTGAAATTTATATGTGGTACTGCCGTCTACTAAGCCGTCGCATTCCTGACAAATTTGTTGCACTTCAATTCCACTTTCTCGTTGCATAGTTTCCCAACCTTCCTTGCAGTTATCACATTCATCAATAACTTCAAAGACTTGGTCTTCTAATCTAACTTTCATACCTGATTTGTATTTCATGCGACCTCCTTAATTAATTTGTCAAATTCTTTATCTCTTTCTTCTTTGGTACTAAACCATTGTGCGTCTTCAATAGACTCAAAATCATCCTCTCCTATGTGTATGAGATAAATACCAAATGGCATACCTTCGTTGTCCTTCCAAACTTCTTCAGGGTAACCATTATCTTTATATTTTCTATCTAGTTCTTCGGTTTCCCAATGTACTTTTATAAATTTGTCTTTCATTCTTCTCCCTCCTGAACAAAATAGTCCTCGTTATCTGCTTTAACACTTTCGTACTTGTCTTTGATAACAACAGAAGTAGTCCATTCTTCTTCGAAGTCTTCCTCTTCTTTTTGCACAGTAAGTTCACAACCTATCTCTGTATCTAAAATACTCTCTATGTTTGCATGTACTAAATCTCCACCATTTTCTAAAATGTAAATTTGCACAGCACTATCCTCGTCAAAAGTTTCTAACATTCTAATAAGTGTCTTCACTTTCATTTTCTTATCTCCTCTAAATTACCAAAGCCTGAAGCGTCTGTATCTATAGGAAGAAAAATGTCTGCATTAACTTCCTCAATAGTAAAGTCTGTAATTGACTCAGGGTCTTCTCCGTCGCCAACTCTTAATTTATTATTTATCTCCAACCACTTTTTAGTATTATTAGTAATTGCAATCAATTCTGTTTGCCCATATGGGTCTGTCCAAAATATAGCTTCTAGTTTCATTTTTCTTCCTCCAAATTTTCAGGCATTTTTATGCACTTCCAATCAGTAAAATGTATATCTATTGTTGTAATGTTTTCGTCGTCATAATCTCCTTGAACAAACAAATCTTCTGCTTCTTCGTAATCTTCTGCTTCAACAACTACTTGTTCTTTTTTCTCCAAAACCACTTCAAAAACATATTGCTTCATTACTCTACTCATTTTCGTTCTCCAACTCAGTTAAAAACTCATCTACTACAGAAGCACACCAATCAGGAATATCAGTAATATTCTCCTCAGTATTATCTTCTCTATGTATGCGTAGACTCCAACCTATTATTTGTTTATCAGACATAATTTCTCCTTTATATATTTAATCTGTTTTTTATTATATTCAAAGCGTGGTATCTCTTTTCAGATGATTTCTCATACTCCAAGTTAGACTCCACTAAGAATGCTTGGTTATCTGCTTTATCTACTGCTTCTTTCACAACTTCAAAAGCTTCTGATATTGTTGAAATGGTCATAATAATACTCCCGTCATAATAAACATTAAAATTATTGGAGGAAGCACACAAGCCCCTATCAAAACTTTGTCTTTCCAACTCATAGTGCGTACTCCCTTAATGTAATTTCATGTAACTGCCTTATCACTTCTTTAGGTAATCTATATAAGAGTTCCTCTAAAGAGTCCTCACAAATAAATTTTTTTGTGTTATGGTCTAGGTAAGTCATCATATTACCGCCTTCAATAATTTGTTTATCGTAATGCTCATTTCTTAATGACGGAATAATAATATTATCTCCAAAGGTATGGTCTTCTAGTATTTCAACTATGTAATTTATTTCTCCTTGTAATGCGTGGCTCATAGTTCCGCTTCCCCATTTAAGATGTCTTCGATACTAGCAAAATCACTTCCCCACCAATTTATTGTGAATGTACCATTCCTCATTGGGTGTATTTCGTAATTAAGTTTTAGTTTGTAAAGAGCAGTCATGTTTTCGTAAATCCAATCTTGGAAAGTTTCTGCTTCCTTTTGATTTACTATTAGGGTTTCATACTCATTTGTGTAGAATTCATTGCCTTCTACTATTGTTTTACTTCTTGCTGTCATATTTTCTCCTCTGATAGCGTTAATTAATAATATATAAAATACCAAAAATATCTCATAAAAGCAACTTTATTTTTAACAGTAATATATACTTCCTATTACATGGCAAAAAGTGAGAGTAATTTTTGGCAACAAGTCAAGAAAAATCTTAAAGAATTTCAATGGCTACGCCTTGAGTCTTGGGCTTCTCAGGGCGTTCCTGACTTGTTGGGCACAACTAAAAATGGGCAACTCTTTACTGTTGAATTGAAAGTAATAAAAAGTAATAAACCAAACATCTCGCCACATCAGATTGCGTTCCATTTACAGCGTAAAAACTCGCCGTGTTTTATCCTGATTTCGTCCCTCGTCCAATCAACCTCCAAAAAATCTCAGCTCTATCTAGTTCCTTCGTCCGAGCTAGAAAATCTTTTGGACGAAGGTCTTTCGTCCAAGTATCTCTGTACTTCTTTCGCTGACGTTGGTCAAAGGATTAAAAATTATTGGGGGGTTGACGGGGGGTAGGCTTGTCGCTTTCTTGTTGATTTTTTAAGGGGGTAGCCCAGATGGCTTCAGGGCTTCAGGACGAAAAAAAGCCCGAATGACTGAAGCCATTCGGGCTCTATGATTAACAAGCTCTGAAGTTTATTCGCGTGAATTTTTAAGAATGTGGTCTGCAAATCTTTCTCTATTAAATCTCGGGTTATCCGTCTTTAATAGATTTTCGAAATCTCTTCGAAACTCTGCAGAAACACCTCTATTGTGTTCAGCAAATAAATTGGCGAACTTTATATAATACTTTCTTGATAAGGGCATTATATTTCTCCTATTTATTTGATAATAAATTATGGCATATATCTCATAAAAAAGCAAGGGGGTTGACGGGGGATAAGCGACGAGCCACTTGGCTCGTCGCTTATATTATGATTTTTTGTGCACGGTCGCCTCCGGGAAGAACGCTGGGCGTAAAAAAAGGGCGACTACATTTCTGTTGTCGCCCTTCGCCTAAGGGTGAATAATGTCTAAACTCTTAGGACTTCTTTGGGACTATTTAATTATCATTGAAGTGAATTCCCTTTCTTAAGCTCTCGTAGTAGTCAGGAGTTAAATTTTCCTTCAAAACTTTAAGAACTAAATCTGCTTGATATTGGTCCACACATTCTATCCAAATTGTGTGAGTGTAATCTTGTTCTTCCATATTTACCTCGTTGTTGTTAATCAATAATGAATTATGGCATAAGTCCCATAAAAAAGTCAAGGGGAAAAAGGGGTTGACATAAAAGCGACGAGCCGTCAGGCTCGTCGCTTTTATTATGATTGTCCCGTCCACGAGGCTCTGGTGAAAAAAATTCAGGGTATAAAAAAAGGGACGACATCGGGTGCTGTCGTCCCTTAGCCTAGGTTTAAAATATAGGGAAAGAACCTAGGACTTTATCGGGAAAATTACTTCCTCAAAATCATGATACCACCTCTCCTAAGTTTTGTTGTTGTACTCCTTCGGCGTAATCGTCGAAGCCCATATCCAGAACTACATGACCAATGCCATAAGATAATCTGACTCTCATTTCACAATCGTTGTGGACCATTTCGAATGTGACTGGGAACAAAGTATCTTCGGGAAAGTCCTCAAAGAACTCATCAGTTATTGTTCTGTTCCTACCTTCGTCAATGGACTTTTGATTAATCCTTTTGACATCTTGGTAGGTCATAAAGCTAACTGTTTTATTCATGTGTTTATATTAAGATAATTCTCATAAAAAAGCAAGGGGCGATGCTGGGGTTAAAAGCGACGAGCCGACACCAAGACCATCCACGTCAATTTATTAGCAAGGGACGTGGATGGACTAGGTGTCGGCTCGTCGCTTTTATTATGATTGTCCCGTGCTGCAGAACGCTGGGCTGCGGGAGATATGATAGATGTGAAAAAGGAGAGCCGAAGCTCTCCCTTCCATGATTGACAACAACATCATGCTGACGATTATATCACGTATCCCATAAAAAAGGGAAGCCGAAGCTTCCCTCTTTGTTTGATTTGATTTAGTCCTTAACTTTTAGCTTACCTTCTTGCCACCACTTTGTAGCTAGTTTTTTGATTGCTTGTTCTAAGTTACTAAAACGATACTCTTCCCACTTAACCATATCAATAAGCCAAAAACTCCTTACTCCATTGTTAACGCGGAATTGCTTTAAATGATTTTTCCAATACAGTCGTCTGTATTG
>MDTE01058284.1_pt1 | contig 32232 bp, 37 predicted proteins | sample 811231 | NCBI WGS metagenome assembly MDTE01 (sample SAMN05326651, study PRJNA326480) | marine metagenome | isolation source: seawater | place: Indian Ocean: Red Sea | collected 2010 | reverse complement strand
GGCCCTGAACGATCCTGTCAGTGCCACCGGCGCCTCACCCGCCTGATGCCCTTCGCCGTCGTAGAAAGCCCGGTCGGGACCCTGGAAGTGGAAGAACGCCACAAAGAGATCGTTCGTGTGAGTTGGGCGCCCGAACTGCCTTCCACGCTCAAACCGTCGACTCCAGTACTCGAACGCGCCTGCGCTGCGCTCGAGCTCTACTTTTCCGGAGCACCCGAACTTTTCGACCTGTCTCTTTCTCCTGCGGGAAGTGAGTTTCAGCGGAGGGTCTGGCGGGAGATGCTAGCCATCCCACGCGGCGAGACGCGCACGTACGGCGAAATGGCCCGCACACTCGGCAGCGCCCCGCGCGCCGTCGGCATGGCATGTGGCGCCAATCCCATCCCCATCATTATTCCCTGCCATCGGATCGTCGCCGCCACTGGGCTCGGCGGTTACTCGGGTGGCGCCGGTCTTGAGACAAAATCCTATCTGCTGCGTCTCGAAGGAGTTCTTCTGAGCTGATCGTGCCGTTCCACGTTTGCGCACGCCCGATGCGTTAAGACAAACTCCCCGCCGAACCGGACATGGCGACGTACACAGCAACAACCGCCACGCCAATTAAACAGGAAGGTATTCATGGTCAAAGCAATCCAAATTCGAAAGACGGGCGGACCGTCCGTCATGAAATGGCAGGACATCGATCTCCCGGCCCCGGGCCCCGGCGAAGTCCAGATCAAGCACACATACGTCGGCCTCAACTACATAGACTGTTACTTTCGCACGGGCCTCTACCCCCTGGCCGGCTTTCCCGCGATCATCGGAATGGAGGGCGCGGGCGTGGTCGAAGCCGTCGGCCCCGGCGTCAAGAATTTCAGAAAGGGCAACCGCATCGCCTACGCGCCAACGTTGGGCGCCTACGCTCAGAAACGCAATATTTCTGCTGCCAGCATCGTGAAAGTCCCCCGCAAGGTGTCGGACAAGGAAGCTGCCGCACTGATGCTGAAAGGCACGACCACCGAATACCTCATCCGCCGCACGTACCGCGTCAAACGTGGTGACACGGTGCTGTTTCACGCCGCCGCCGGCGGTGTTGGTTTGATCGCGTGTCAGTGGCTCAAGCACCTCGGGGCCACCGTGATCGGAACTGTGGGATCGGACGCGAAGGCCCGCCTCGCCAAGCGCAACGGCTGCGATTACCCCATCAACTACAACAAGGAAGACTTCCACGAAGCCGTAATGGATCTGACCAACGGAAAGGGCGTCCCCGTCGTTTACGATTCCGTGGGCAAGACGACCTTCAGCAAATCGCTCGACTGCCTGCGTCCGCGTGGTGTTATGGCTCTGTTCGGGCAGTCCTCCGGCCCGGTTCCGAAATTCGATCCAGGTCTGCTGGCTGCCAAGGGCTCGCTCTTTCTCACGCGGCCCTCCCTCATGGGCTACAACGGTACGCGGCGGGAACTCGAGGCCAGCGCCAACGCCCTGTTCGACGTCGTGGCGTCGGGTGCGGTCAAGGTCAAGGTCAACCAGACCTATCCACTCAAGGATGCTGTCCGCGCGCACAAGGACCTGGAAGGTCGAAAGACGACGGGGTCCACCGTCTTCCGCGTGTAGGAGCCATTCACCACGATATCGGTCGTGCCTCTTAAAAGTTAGGTCGATGGCCAACGCCTTGGTTGTTCATGAACCAGGTCCACCCGAGGTCATGCGTTGGGAGGGGCTTGAAGTGGGACCTCCCGGCATGGGCGAGGCCCGTGTGCGGCATACGGCGGTTGGCCTCAACTTCCTGGATTGCTATTTCCGGAGCGGCATCTATGCGCCGCCGCGATTGCCGCTGATTGTCGGGAAGGAAGCCGCTGGCATTGTCGAGGCCGTGGCCGATGACGTGATCGACGTCTCGGTTGGAGATCGCGTGGTCTACGCGACGGGCGATATTGGCGCGTATGTAGAAGAGCGGAACCATCCTGTCGAGCACCTCATCCCGCTTCCAGACGACATCGATGACTTGACGGCAGCAGCAGCCACACTAAAAGGGCTGACGGCGGAATTCATGGTCTTTCGTTCTCGTGATATTTCGCCGGGCGAATTCGTTCTGGTGCACGCGGCGGCCGGAGGCGTCGGACTCATCCTGTGCCAGTGGCTCAAGAACCTCGGAGCCACGGTAATTGGCACGGCTGGGACCGAGGAGAAGGCGGATTTAGCGCGTGCCGCCGGATGCGACCATACTGTTGTCTATAAGCGCGAAAACGTCGTGGAACGTGTGAGGAAAATCACCGAGAGCGAAGGTGTATCCGTCGTCTTTGACTCAGTGGGTAAAGACACCTTCTTCAGCTCTCTCGACTGCCTTCGCCCGTTGGGCCTGATGTTGTGCTACGGCCAATCGTCCGGTCCGGTACCACCATTCGACATGCGGGAACTATTGACACGCCAGGGCTTGTTTTTGACCCGAGCATCAATGGACGTACATGCCAATTCGAGGGCTCGACGGGTGGAAATGGCAGAACACTTGTTCGATGCCATACGCTCAGGAGCAGTGAAGATCGAGATCAACCAGACCTACGCCCTTGCTGACGCAGTTCAGGCGCACAGAGACCTTGAAGGACGCAAGACGACGGGGTCCTCCGTCCTTCTCGTCTGACACGCCGCCTGGGGCGCACTAGGTATTCATAGAGTCGAAGAAATCAGAATTGCTCTTGGTGGACTTGAGCTTCTCGAGCAGGAACTCCATCGCGTCCGTTACACCCATCGGCATCAGGATGCGTCGCAACACCCACATCTTGGCAAGCGTTGCCTTGTCGACGAGCAGCTCTTCCTTGCGTGTGCCCGACTTTGTGATGTCCATCGCCGGCCAGGTCCGCTTGTCAGAAAGCTTGCGATCGAGAAGGATCTCGGAGTTGCCCGTCCCCTTGAACTCTTCAAAGATGACCTCATCCATCCGGCTGCCCGTATCGACGAGCGCGGTGGCAATAATGGTCAAAGAACCGCCCTGCTCGATATTCCGCGCTGCACCGAAGAACCGCTTGGGGCGCTGCAGTGCGTTGGCGTCCACGCCACCCGTCAGGACCTTGCCGGAAGACGGAACGACCGTGTTGTAAGCCCGTGCCAAACGCGTAATGGAGTCCAGGAGAATGACAACATCGCGTTTGTGTTCGACCAGACGCTTGGCCTTCGAGATCACCATTTCAGTGACCTGAACATGGCGCGACGCCGGTTCATCAAAGGTCGAACTGATGACTTCGCCGTTGACTGAGCGCTGCATATCGGTGACCTCCTCGGGCCGTTCGTCGATGAGCAGCACGATGAGGTAGACCTCTGGATGATTGGCAGTGATCGAGTGCGCAATGTTCTGCAGCATCATCGTCTTGCCGGTCCGGGGTGGCGCCACAATGAGAGCCCGCTGACCCTTACCGAGCGGCGTGATCAAATCTATGACTCGTGAACTCAGATCCTGACCCGTCGGATCGTCGATTTCGAGATTGAGCTTTTCCTCGGGGTAAAGCGGCGTCAGGTTGTCGAAATTGACCTTGTGGCGACTCTTCTCCGGACTCTCGAAATTGACCTCGTTGACCTTCAGCAACGCGAAGTAGCGCTCGCCGTCTTTCGGCGCACGGATCGGTCCCGTGACGGTATCACCGGTGCGCAACGCGAAGCGCCGAATTTGACTGGGTGACACGTAGATATCATCAGGTCCGGGCAAATAGTTGGCTTCGGGAGACCTCAGGAATCCAAAACCATCCTGAAGAATTTCAAGGACGCCTCCGCCGGATATTTCCTCGTTCTTGTCTGCCAGTTGCTTGAGGATCGCGAACATCATGTCCTGCGTTCGCATGGCACTCGCGTTTTCGACCTCGAGCTTCTCGGCAAACGCGAGAAGGTCTGTCGGCGATTTCTTTTTCAGCTCCTGAAGATGCATTTCCGGCCTACTTGGACTCTAAATTCGATGATTGAGGTTTCAGGTTCGATAACAGGGCAGGCGCCAGCTTGCGCGCTTGGAAGAGGCGGGATTCGGTACTGTCGAGAGAAGTTCGAGGCGGGAGCGGACTTGCCGGACATCCCGCTGAGGATCAGCCTCAATAGGTTTACTCAAGAAGATATGGAAGTCAAACTATGATTTTACAGGGGCTTAGTCTTCAGATTTATGACGGTTTGACAACGACGACTAGGACGATGGCGATCAAGAGCGCCGTCGGAACCTCGTTCATGGCGCGATAAAAATTCCGTGAGTGCCGATTCTCATCGTTGGCGAAATGTCTTCGCCAGCGAGACAGGGCGCCATGAACCGCCGTCATCGCTATGACCAGCGCCGCTTTCAGCCACGGCCAGGAGACACCCCAGTCAACGATTCCAGGGGTCAGAATGAGGAGAATTCCGAAAAGAAATGTGGCGCCCATGGCCGGATTGATGATGGCGCGCAGCAGCCTCCGTTCCATGACCTTAAAGGTCTCGGCCTGGGGTGAACCCGGCTCTACATCGCAGTGATAAACATAGAGTCGCGGCAGATAGAGCATGCCTGCCATCCAGGCAATCACGGAAATGATGTGGAATGCCTTTATCCACAAGTATCCGTCGGCCAGCCAAGTCATGGGTCCTTGTCTCCCGCCTATTCGATCAAGGCACAGCAGATCATGGAATCAAGACATTGCCGCTGTCCCTGAGATGATCGTAGTCCCGTGCCTGCTTTTCTGGATGCCACCACGAGTTCAGCCAGCCCGTTGATGAACGCGGGATGCGTTCGCACCGTCGCAGCCCGCTCATAAACAGGTACGCCTGCCTCCTTCGCGACATGCCGGTATTCGATATCTAACTCCACCAGGGTCTCGGAGTGCTCCGAAACGAAGGCGATCGGAACAATGACCAGCGAATGACCTTCCGAGCCTGCCCGTTCGATTTCAGCCTTCGTCTCGGGACCGATCCACTGCAGAGGACCCACGCGACTCTGATAGCACACGATCCACGAACCTTCGGCCAGTCCTGCCTCGGCTGCCACCGCACGCGTCGTGGTCTCAACCTGCCACTGGTACGGGTCCCCGGAATCAACAATTTTCTGGGGTAGCCCATGCGCCGAAAACAGAATTCTCGGTTCCTGGCCTCCTGATGCCGAGCGGCATCGATCGACGGCATCAGCGATAATATCGGCCTGTGCTGCAACAAAACCGCGGTTGGTTGGATAGCAGCAAACCGCTGTTGTATCGGCACTGATCCCAGCTTCCGCTGCCGCAGCATTCCACGCCGTCAGCGAAGAGCCGGTTGTCGTCGTTGAATACTGGGGATAAAGCGGCACCAGGCACACTTTGTCTGGTGCATACGCCGCCACCTTCCTCGCGGTCGCCTCGCTCATGGGATGCCAATACCGCATGGCGATAAACACACGATAATCGCCGCGCTCCCTGAGAACACCCTCCAGCGCCTCAGCTTGGGCCGTGGTCTCCGAAAGTATGGGCGATGCACCACCCAGCTGCGCATAGATTTCCGCCGCTTCTCCCGCACGCCGCTTCGCGATCAACCAGGCAAGAAAACGCCGCACCAAAGACGGTACTCTCAGGATAGCCGGATCGTTGAAAAGATTGTTCAAGAACGGACGAACCGCTTCCGGCGAATCAGGTCCGCCCAGATTAAATAGAACGACCGCCGTCTTCACGATGCACGTACCTCTTCGACCAGAGCCGCAACATGATCGGGAGGCGTCGTCCGAATGATTCCATGTCCCAGGTTGAAAACAAATCCCCTCTCGCCAAGCGTCGCGACGATATCCTTGGCTGCAGAGATCATGGGCTTCCCACCAGCCAAGAGCATCGCTGGATCGAGATTCCCCTGAACCACACATATTGGCTGCAAATCGCTTGCAGCCCATGCGAGAGGCACAGAACTATCGATACTGAGCGCATTCACGCCCGTCTCCCGTCCGTACATTTTGTAGGCAACGCCCACACCACGCGGAAATCCAATGATGGGCACACGCGGATGTTTCTCACGCACGCGTGAGACGATTTCCTTAACAGGCAGGACGCACCAGCGAATAAATGCCTGCTCGGGTAGCGCACCAGCCCAGGTATCGAAGATCTGAAGCGCCTCAGCCCCGGCGGCGATCTGCGAGATCAGATGCGCCGATGTGGCTTCTACCAGAACATCGATCAAGCGCTGGAACTCGTCCGGAGCCGAGAAGGCCCATCCTTTGACCAACGAGAAATCCCGGCTGCCACCGCCTTCCACCATGTAAGTCGCCACCGTCCACGGTGCTCCCGCAAATCCGATGAGCGCAACATCAGGGGAAAGTTCCTTTCTGACGCATTCGAGAGCCTGATAGACCGGCCCTAACCGGTCCTCAAGACCACCCCGGTCCAAGCGTTCAATCTGCTCCGATGTACGGACCGGCTCGAGTAGCGGACCTTCTCCCTCCGCAAACCTCACGTTCTGACCGAGAGCGTCGGGTATAACCAGAATGTCGGAGAAGATGATGGCTGCATCCAGTCCGAATCTCCGAACGGGCTGCAGCGTCACTTCTGCTGCCAGCTCCGGTGTGTAGCAGAGAGAAAGGAAATCACCAGCCGATTTTCGGATTTCCATGTACTCCGGCAGATAGCGGCCAGCCTGGCGCATGAGCCAGATAGGGGGCGGAGATGTTCTTTTACCGTTTAAGGCCTGGGTGAGCTTCTTCGTCACTGTGGATTCCGTTGCGATTGACGAGGTCGATAAACTCATATCTATCCCACGAGCAACATATAACTACTCTTATAGATAAAAGGATGTAGTTGTAGTTGTACGGTGATGAGTGGGGATTCTTTTTGCTCCACAGGTTGTTCACGATTGGTGGCAGTGGGAACTTTTCGCTTCTCCGCCTGTGAATGCCTGTGTGATCAGTGTTTGAGAACGACCGAAATGGGGGAGTGAGTCCCGTCGTGAATCACGGTGATAACATGTGCAACAATCTGTACCCAGTGGATTGTTCACGCAATTGACGATACTGGCGGTACACCATTCACATTCTAACGACTCTCGGACGAACCGTTTATGAATATGGATAAGTTGCGGGTTCCACCGAGTATGGTTTGTTGTCCATATATTCGGCAGGGGTTATCCCCCGAGTTCAGGGCGGAGCGATCAACACCGTGACATGGTTTCATCTTCATCTCGTCTCCGACGCGACCGGCGAAACACTGATTGGTCTGGCGCAGGCCGTGATCGCTCAATTCGAGGGTGCAGACCCGGAACAGCACCTGTGGGCGCTAGTCAGAAACACTGACCAGGTCGACAAGGTTCTCACAGAAATCGAAGAGAATCCGGGTATCGTTCTCTTCACACTTGTGGATGTCGAGGTCCGAGAGTCGTTGAACAGAGGATGTCGACGACTGCAGGTCCCCTGTATTCCGGTTCTCGATCCGCTGTTTGCAGCGTTCAGCCAATTTCTCGGTCAGAAACCGCAGCACTTGCCCGGTATTCAACACGCATTAGACTCCACATACTTCGATCGCATCGAGGCGATGGGATTCTGTCTGTCACACGACGACGGCCAGTCCCTCGAAACATTGCGGGATGCCGACATTGTTCTGGTGGGCGTGTCACGGGTCTCCAAAACACCGACATCTGTGTATCTGGCAAATCGTGGTCTGAAGGTGGCAAACATTCCGCTGGTCCCGGGTTTACCGGAACCCGACGAACTCGCGGCCCTCGATGGACCGGCGGTGATCGGACTGACGACAAATCCCGATCGGCTCGTGCAACTACGATTGAATCGAATGTCGTCGCTCAATCAGGACGAAGAAACAGACTACGTCGATTTGGAATCCATCCGCGAAGAGGTAAACCAGGCTCGTAAGATTTTTGACCGGCACGACTGGCCGGTCATTGACGTGACGCGCCGATCTATCGAGGAAACTGCGGCTGCCATCATCAATATCTACAACAAACGGCTAATGCCGTGACCGCTGGAGAAAGGCTCGTCCTGGCGAGCGCGAGTAGGGTCAGATCCTGGGTGCTGGAAAACGCGGGTTTGGTATTTGATGTCGACCCGGCAGACGTCGATGAGAACGCCATCAAGCAAGACATGAGCTCACAAGGAGCCGCGGCAGAGGCTATCGCCATGACCTTGGCCGAGAAGAAGGCCCAGGTGGTCTCGATGCGCCGTCCGCAAGCCTGGGTCATCGGTGCGGATCAGGTTCTGGTTCTCGAGAACCGGATCTTCGATAAGCCTGCTGACATGAAAGAGGCCGCGTCGCATCTGCGCCAGTTTCGCGGACGTTCGCATGATCTTATTAGCGCCGTCTGTGTAACCCGCGAACAACACTTGGTCTGGCGTCACACGGAAACCGTAACGCTTCACGTCAGGGAGTATTCGGACACGTTTCTCGAAAAGTATCTGTCGAAATCGGGGAATAGTCTTTTGGACTCCGTCGGGGCGTATAGATTGGAAGGGCTGGGTGCGCAGCTTTTTTCAAGGGTCGATGGGGACTATTTCTCGGTTCTGGGGCTGCCGTTGCTGCCGTTACTGGGGTTCTTGCGGGGACAGGGGGTGATTGCGTTATGAGAAACTCGGCTGCGGGTCGGATCGCGGGCATCTTCGGCTGGCCGGTGAAACACTCGAGGTCGCCGCTGTTGCACAGCTATTGGCTGGATCATTACGGGATCGATGGTGCCTATGTTCCGTTGGGGGTGGAACCAGAGCACTTTCCCCAGGCGCTGCGAATCTTGCCTAGACTGGGGTTTGTTGGTGCGAATGTGACCGTTCCGCACAAGGAAGTAGCACTCGAAGTGGTGGACGAGGCCGAACCGTTGGCCCGTCGAATCGGGGCAGTGAATACGATCGTCGTTCGTGAGGACGGCAGCTTGTACGGTTCCAACACGGACGCCTTCGGGTTCACGGAGAATTTGCGTCAGTCTGTCCCGAATTGGTTGGCTGAGCACGGGCCGGCCGTCATCATTGGTGCAGGCGGCGCGGCGCGGGCCGTGGCGGTCGCGCTAATCGATGCCGGTGCGCCGGAAATCAGAATCGTAAATCGAACCACTGCGCGAGCTGACGCCCTGGCGATCGAATTAGGGCCGGTCGCAAGAGTCTGGCCCTGGATCGACCGTAACCACGCGCTCGCTGATGCTGCACTTCTGGTGAACACGACAAAACTGGGCATGCAGGGAGAAGCGTCTCTTGATCTTTCGCTGGAGTCATTGCCCGTCGAGGCGGTGGTCACGGACGCGGTCTACGTCCCATTGAAGACTCAACTTCTTGCTTCGGCCGAGTCACGGGGAAATCAGGTCGTCGACGGTTTAGGTATGCTGCTCCACCAGGCGCGGCCAGGTTTTGCGTCCTGGTTCGGTGTGGAGCCGGCTGTTACCGATGCGCTTCGCGCTTGCATCGAAGATGATCTGAAAGGCGTGCCACGCGCGTGATCATCCTCGGCCTCACTGGTTCGATCGGCATGGGGAAGACGACCGCCGCCAACGCCTTCAGAACCCTCGGCGTGCCTGTGTTTGATGCGGACGAAGAAGTGCATCGGTTGTTGGCCAGGCAGGGTGCTGCCGTTCCCGAGGTGGAGGCTGCTTTCCCCGGGGTCGTGAAGGACGGTGCGGTCGACAGGGAAAGCCTCGGTCGCCGGGTGTTTGGTGATGCGGATGCGCTGCACATACTTGAACGCATCTTGCATCCCAAAGTCAGGGCCTCGCGCGCCCGATTTCTCCGCAGTGCTCGCTCACGCGGGGAGCGTCTCGCTGTGCTGGATATTCCGCTTCTCTTTGAAACCGGGGGTGACGCCGAATGCGACGTCACCTGTGTGGTCAGCGCTCCGGCCTTCGTCCAATCCGATCGTGTGCTGGGGCGAGCGGGCATGACGCCTGCAAAGTTCGCCGGCGTGCTGTCGCGTCAGATGCCTGATGCCGAGAAACGCCGGCGAGCCGATTTCGTGATTCCGACCGGCAACGGCAAGCGCTATTCCTTGCAGCATATCAAAGGCATCGTCACAATGTTTCGTCACCGCGCGGAAGGCGGGCGCACGACCTTGCGGGATCGACACCGGCAGAAGAACTCCAGAATTCGTCACAAAAAGAACCATGCGTGAAATCGTCGTCGATACGGAAACAACGGGCCTGAGCCCGTCTGCAGGTCACCGCGTGATCGAGATCGGGTGTCTCGAGCTGGTCAATCACATGCCGACGGGTGCCGTGTTCCACGAATATCTCAATCCCGAGAGGGATGTCCCCGCCGAGGCCGTGCAGATACATGGTCTGACAGACGAGTTCCTATCGTCGAAACCTCTCTTTGCGTCGGTGGCGGACAGATTTCTGGAGTTCGTGGCAGGAGCGAAACTGATCATTCACAACGCCGAATTCGATCTCGGTTTTCTGAATGCGGAACTGAAGCGCCTGGAGCGCGGCTCACTCACGAATGTCGTTACCGATACGCTGACCCTCGCCCGCAAGAAATATCCGGGCGGGCAAGCCAGTCTGGATGCCTTGTGTCGGCGTTTCAACATCGACAATTCTGCACGCACCAAGCACGGCGCACTGTTGGACGCAGAACTACTCGCCGAAGTGTATCTGGAACTGATCGGCGGGCGGCAGCCGGGTCTCATGCTGGAGACGAACACGAGGGTTATGGTGTCTGCCCAGGTAGCGCGGGAGGAACGCCCGGCGCGGCCGCACGCCCCCTCGCCGGAAGAACTTGCTGCGCATGAGGCGTTTCTGGATTCGCTGGAGAATCCTCTCTGGCGCCGCTGAAATTTTGAACTCGATCGGTTCGGAACGGGGCGTGCTCTAGTCCGGCACGGTGGCAGGGGCGTTTGGATCCGCCTGCGTGCCCTCCTGCTCGGCACGGCGCTGCCGATAGAGCGCGGCGAAATTGATCGGATCCAGCAACAGAGGCGCGAATCCACCGTCCCGCGTGGTCTCCGCAATCACCCGTCGGGCGAAGGGGAACATGATTCGGGGGCATTCGATCATGCACACGGATTCCAGGCGTTCGGGTGGGAAGTTCTGAATCAGAAACACACCAGAGTATTGCAGCTCCACGACGAACAAGGTCGTGTCGCCACGGGTGGCATTGGCCGTGATGCGTAATCCGACTTCGTGGTTCGCGTTACCGAGCGCCCGGGCGTCGACATCGACATCGACATTGATCGCCGGCTGATTTTGCTCAGACCGAAGACTGCCGGGTGCGTTGGGGTTCTCGAAAGAGAGATCCTTGATGTATCGCGCCCGTACGCTCAGTCGCGGCGCTGCCCTTGGTTCGCTTTCAGCCGCATCTGACATGCTGCCATCCCCCTGAACCCAACGCTGTCACATAACTCACTTGCGCCCCCATCGGGAAGAGACACCGTTATCGTGCTTGATGTCATTATCATCCATTTGCGGTTCGCTACGCTGATCTTCTTCTTGACGGGAAATAGTGAAATTTCCTTCGATCGTTGTAGAGCCGCCGCCGTCGTCTCGCGTGTGCCCCCGCGGGGCGCCACCATTCATCCACACCCTATTGCTGTCAAGAAATTGCGCGCGCACGACTGTTCGTATCCAGGAGCGAAACAATGGGATCAAAAACAATCCGCCTACCATGTCCGTTATGAAGCCGGGAGTGAGCAACAGTGCGCCTGCCAGAAGCAGGCAGATTCCATCGAAGATTTCACGAACCGGCAAACGGCCGGACGCAAAATTGGCCTGTGCTTGTTTGAGAATTGCCAGTCCCTGATGTCGGATCAGTATTGAACCCAGCGCGGCCGTCGCAACAATCGCGGCCAGCGTCGGCCACAGGCCGACCACGCCGCCGACCTGGATAAATACCGCGATCTCCAATATTGGAATCCCGATGAACAGACACAGTAGAATGAGGGGCATGGCGTGAACTCGGTTTCTTTTGATCCCCAATGTGATCGGTCCCACGCGTGCACACTCTGGACCGCGTAAGGACAAGCCGCTAGTGTACCAGCAATCGACAGGCCTGGAATTTTGATGCCAAGTTGGCGATCCAGCATGTCGGACCGGGCCACGGATGTGACGTGGCTTCACCCACGGGATCTCGGATAATGGGCGAGGGCTTCCCCTTTCTTGACATCGTTTTGTTCGCCATGGTGGCTGCATTCATCATTTTGCGGCTCCGCGGTGTACTGGGCCGGCGTCCGGGAAACGGCCGGCCTAACTACGACGCGCTTTCCCGTCGCCAGCAAGGCGACGAGAATGTCATTACGTTGCCGGACCGTGCTCAAGACTCACCCGAAGAGTCCGACCAAGAATATGAGGCGGGAGAGGAAGCGGTCGTTGGGGCGGGACTGAGAGACATCCGTGCCGCAGATAATCAGTTTTCGCCGGATGAGTTCCTGCAGGGGGCCCGTGCTGCTTATGAGATGATCGTAACGGCTTACGCGGTCGCGGACGATGCGGTGCTCCAGCAGTTGCTGTCGGACGAGGTTTACGAGAATTTTGCGGGCGCCATCCAGGAGCGGATTTCTATGGGCCATACGCTGGAAACGACTCTGTTGGCGATTCGGTCCGCCGATATCGTCGAGGCGCGGCTCGCTGGAGACACGGCTGAGGTTACAGTCAAGTTTGTCTCCGACGTGATCAATGTGACTCGTGAAGAGGACGGAACCGTTGTCTCAGGCGATCCTGACATGGCCCAAGACGTAACCGACTTCTGGACATTCGCCCGGAATGCTCGCAGTTCTGATCCTAACTGGCAGCTGGTTGAGACCCGAAGCCCCCAGTAATATCGCAACGCTCCCGGAAAGATGATTCAAGGACGCCCCGCGGCCGTCAGTGTTTGGCTGGCAGCGCTGGGTATCGCACTCGCCATCTGGTGGGTGACCAAGCCTCCGCCTCCAGACCGGACGGAATTGCTTATGGAGGCCGTGGAGCATCGTCAGCTTGCTGATTGGACAGACGACGATCATCACCTCGCCCTGCAGGCGTTTTTGCGTTCGTGCGCGCGTCTGGAGGCACTGCCGCTGGAAAGTCAGGTCGGACCCGACCGATTTGATGCCACCGCCTCAGATTGGCGGCGGCCTTGCGAACGCGGCCAAGGCCTGACGCAGGCAAACCCGGCGGCCGCCCGACAATTTTTTGAAGATGAGTTCGTTCCCACCGCAATTAGCGATGGCGGGAAGGCAGAGGGCCTGTTCACCGGTTATTACGAACCGCACTACGAGGGCAGTCGAGAACGCATTGGCCGCTACAACGTGCCTGTTTACGGCCGACCCGAAAATCTGGTCACGGCGGACCTCGGCGCGTTTCAGGCGAAGTGGGAGGGGGTTCACCTTGTGGGAAGATTGGAAGAAGGAAAACTCCTGCCATTCGATACGCGCGAGGCGATCGAAAGCGACGGACTGGAAGATCGGGCCGAAGTCATCCTCTGGCTGCGCAGCGCTGTCGACGCGTTTTTCCTTCAGATTCAGGGATCCGGGCGCATTCGGTTGAGTGACGGAAGCAAGACCCGGGTTGGATATGTCGCCAGCAATGGCCATCCCTATACGGCCATCGGTAAAGAACTCGTCGCGAGAGGAGCACTGGCCGAAGATGGAGTCTCGATGCAGTCGATTCGTCGCTGGCTTGAAGCGAATTCCGCCAAAGCCCGCGATCTCATGTCGGTCAACGCACGCTACATCTTCTTTAGTGAACTGATTGGAGACGGCCCGTTCGGCGCTGCGCAGGTCGTCTTAAGCCCAGGACGGTCCCTGGCGATCGATACGACGCTGATACCGTTGCATTTGCCTGTATGGTTGGAAACGACGTGGCCGCCGGGAAGCGATCGGCCGGAAGGTGCAACGCTCCGCCGGCTCTTGATCACCCAGGATACCGGCAGCGCAATCCGCGGGCCGGTGCGCGGAGATGTATTCTGGGGCGGTGGCCGGGAGGCCGAAGAGCTGGCAGGCCGGATGAGTGAGGCAGGACAATATTTCCTGCTGTTGCCCAAGGCGCTACACGAAAGACTGGCTGCCGCCCGGGAGAAAACCCAGTGAAGCATCCGGCTTATGAATCCCATCGCTTGCGCGGTTTTGGAGGGTGGGATTTATTGGCCATAGATTGCAGAGAAACCATGAGGTTCATCGGGTGAGTGCGACGAAAGACGCATCTGCATCGTCGGGTCCCGACCTGAAGGATGACGCCGATTTCGGGAGTCCACGGGTGGGGCTGTTCGTGACCTGTCTCGTGGATTTGTTTCGGCCCACGATTGGGTTTGCTGCGGTGAAGCTGCTGGAAAATGCCGGCTGCACCGTTGAGGTGCCCATCTCTCAAACCTGTTGTGGACAGCCTGCCTTCAATTCGGGGGCTCGGTCCGACGCGCAGGCGGTCGCCCGCCGGGTCGTCGCGGCGTTCGACACCTTCGACTATGTGGTGGCCCCCTCGGGAAGTTGCGCTGGAATGTTGAGGCGTCACTATCCCGACCTGTTGACCGGAGACGACCACTGGGGTCCCAGAGCGAAGGATCTGGCCCGTCGAAGCCATGAGCTCCTGTCGTTCCTGGTGGATATCTGTGGCGTGACGTCGATGGCCGCGACATATCAGGGGACGGTGGCGTATCAGGATTCGTGCTCGAGCCTCCGAGACATGGGTGTTCGGGATCAGCCGCGCGACCTGCTCCAGACAATCGAGGGACTAACCCTGCAAGAAGCGCCCGAGGCCGAAGCCTGCTGCGGATTTGGCGGGACCTTCTCAGTCAAATACGGACCGATATCGGCGGATATCGTGGGCCGCAAAGCCGATGCACTCTCTTCCGTGAATCCCGACCTGATTTTGGGGGGTGATCTCGGCTGCCTCATGAATATCTCCGGAAAGCTGCGGCGCGAAGGCATGGATATTCCCGTTCGGCATGCCGCCGAGGTGCTTGCGGACATGGCTCAAGATGCGCCCATTTGCGCACCCGATCAGGACGGGACCTGATGGAGTCGAGCGAGACCTTTCCGGAGAATGCTGTCAAGGCGATCAACGACGATCAGCTGAGAATGGCGCTGAACAAAGTCCGGGACGGATTTGGCGGCGCCCGCCGCCAGGCTGCGGTCGACCGGTTGCCGGAATTCGACGCCCTGCGAGATGCCGCACGCGATATCAAGAACCACGCAATATCGCATCTCGATCTTTACCTCGAACGATTTGAGCAACGTGTGATCGAGAGTGGTGGCGTCGTCCACTGGTGTGAAACACCGGATGAGGCGCGCGACCTGATCTTACGACTTTGCCAAGAGGTCGATGCCCGGACGGTGACTAAGGGAAAGACTATGATCGCAGAAGAGATCGGGCTCAATCCTTTCCTAGAAGCGCACGGAATTACGCCGATAGAGACGGACCTCGGCGAATACATCATTCAGCTGGCTGACGAGCCGCCGAGTCACATCATCGCTCCGGCGATCCACAAGACCAAAGATCAGGTCGCGGATCTGTTTCACGAGCATCATCAGGCCTACGGCAAGACGGAGCGCCTCGATGATCCGGGCGAACTCGTCGATGAGGCACGCCAGGTTCTGCGAAGAAAATACATCGAGGCCGATGTTGGTATTACCGGGGCGAACTTCCTCATCGCCGAAACCGGGAGCACGGTGATTGTCACCAACGAGGGTAATGGCGACCTGACCCAGACATTGCCTCAGCGACACATTGTACTGGCGACTCCGGAAAAGATCGTTCCTACGCTCGAAGACGCGACGACCCTGTTGCGGGTTCTGGCGCGGTCGGCCACGGGACAGGAATTCTCGGTCTACACGACCTTTTCCACGGGCCCGAAACGTCAGCAAGATCTGGACGGCCCCGAGAGCTTTCACGTTGTCATTCTCGATAACGGGCGGAGTCAACTCGTTGGCGGGCCGTTTCAGGACATGCTCCGGTGCATCAAGTGTGGCACGTGCCTGTTTCACTGCCCTGTGTACGCTTCGGTCGGCGGTCACGCCTACGGATCGGTGTATCAGGGTCCCATGGGTGCCGTGTTGACTCCCAATCTCATCGGGTTGCCCACGACCCGGCATCTACCCAACGCGTCCAGCCTGTGCGGACGTTGCGAATCTGTGTGTCCCGTCCGAATTCCCATTCCCCGGATGCTGCGGCGGCTACGTGAGGAGGCTCACGCTGAAAGCGTGACTCCGCTGCACGAGCGTCTCGCTCTCAGAGCGTGGGCCTGGATGGCCCAGCGACCAGCGGTTTACCGACTCTGGGCCCGTTTCATGGCCGGAGCGCTTCGAACATTTTCGGGAAGGACGGGCCGGCTGCGCCGACTCCCCTTTGCCCGCGGATGGACAAAGGAGCGGGATTTCCCGGCCCCCCAGGGAGATACCTTCCTGGATCTTTGGCGACAGTCCGGGGGTGCGGCTCGTGATAAGGCATAGCATGGCATGAGCGCGCGCGATGCCATACTCGGACGCATCCGGGATAATCTGCAGCGCGGTGAATTGGGCACCGATGCCGTCGAGGAGCGATTGACCAGGCACGAAGAGGGCATTCGCCCCGAGCGCGCCCAGCTCCCCCATGCAGCACAGGTTGATCTTTTCGCCGCCATGGCGGAAGAGGTCGACGCAAGCGTAGCGCGGGTTTCCACGATCGGAGATGTTCCGGGCGCCGTCGCAGATTTCCTGACCGCACATAACCTTCCGGCGCGACTGGTAGCGGCACCAGATGAACGACTCGAGACGATTCCATGGGCGCGGAAACCGACCCTCGAAGTGCGTAGAGGGAGTGCCGAGGAATCGGACGCGGTATCGGTCACACCGGCGCTGGCCGGCATTGCCGAAACCGGAACCATCATGGCGGCGTCAGGATCGGCCACGCCGACGACCCTCAACTTCCTACCCGAAAATCATGTCGTGGTTCTTCGCGAAAGCGAAGTCGTCGGGACTTATGAAGAGGGCTGGCGTCGACTGCGGGAGCAGAGCGAAGGGTCGGGCGGCGAAACCTCGATGCCGCGGACCGTGAACTTTATCACCGGTCCGTCGCGGACCGCGGACATTGCCATGACGCTTTACCTGGGAGCACACGGTCCTCGCCGCCTTCACATTATTCTGGTATCGGACGATGGCGAATAGCCGGGGCTCTTCGAAGAAACCTGATCCACCAAAACCGGAAGACGATACCGATATTTGGCAGCGCGCCATGCGCGATACCGAGCCTCTTGCGCCGCGCCGCCGCCGCGCGACAGAGTTGGATGTGGAGGATTTCGATGCTCCCCTACAGGCGCAACCGACATCGAACCCGGCGGTCCGCCGCCAGGCCGTGCCGGCGAAGCGCAATTCGGCTCTGCCTCCCGCCGTGCCAGGGCGGCTGGACAAGCACGTCGTTCGGCGGTTGAAGCGCGGCGCTCAGAACATCGAGGCGCGCCTTGATCTGCACGGAATGACGCAGAAGGAAGCCCATGCTGATCTGCGCCATTTCATACGCGACACGGCCGCCCGCGGTTGTCGGTGCGTTCTTGTGATTACGGGAAAAGGTAGCCGTTCGGATAGCGAGGCGGATTTCCGGGACTCACCGCGAGGCGTTCTCCGCCGGATGGTGCCCCAATGGCTCTCGGCTCCGGATCTATCGATGCACGTCTCTGGGTTCGAGCCGGCCCTGCCTCAACACGGTGGTGCCGGTGCACTGTATGTTCAGCTGCGCCGAGTTCAACCGGGCGGCAAAGACTAGGGATTCGTAATGCCCAGTTTGCGTGATCGGGCTGGTCAACGACTGGAGGCTCTGTTGGGTCCAATCGTGCTGGTGCTGACAAGATTTGAAATCTCTCCGAACCAGGTCACGATAGCGGGTCTGTTTGTCAATCTTGCCGCTGCGTGGCTCGTCATCCGGGGTGACTTGTTTCTCGCGGGTGCGGTTTATCTTCTGGGCGGTGGGTTCGACCTCCTTGATGGGATGCTGGCGCGCGCTTCAAACAGAGTCACCGCGGCCGGGGCCTATCTCGATTCCACGCTGGATCGCGTTTCGGAGGGCGTGGTCTTTGCGGCGATCGCCTACGCCTTTGCCAGCCAGGGCCAGGCTGGAGACGCCGGCATGGTGTTGCTGGCGCTTCTGGGCTCCCTTCTGGTGAGCTACACACGCGCCCGAGCTGAAGCAATGGGTATTGCGTGCAAAGTGGGAATAGCGACCCGTCCCGAGCGGATCGTGTTGCTCGCCTTCGGTCTGATCACCGGCTAGCTGGCCTTCGTGATCTATGTGCTGGTCGTGCTAACGGGTATCACCGTGGCACAGCGCATACACGCGACATTGCGCGGTTTGGCCAAACGGGACTGAACGACAGTTCAGAGGATGAATTTGGATAGGTCGGCGTCTTTCGCCAGATCCTCGACCTGCTCACGAACATATGTCGAGTCAATGGTGATCGATTCCCCGGGACGGTCTGACGCGGTGAAGCTGATCTCTTCGAGCAGCCGCTCCAAAATTGTGTGAAGGCGTCGGGCGCCGATGTTCTCGACACCTGAGTTCACCTCCTCGGCCAACGTCGCGATTTCCTCGATGGCATCGTCGCTGAAAGCAAGGGTGACCTCTTCGGTCCCCATCAAGGCCGTATATTGCTTGATCAAGCTGGTCTCGGGCTCGACGAGAATGCGTTTGAAGTCTTCGTGGGTCAGCGCCTGGAGTTCGACACGAATGGGCAGTCGGCCTTGAAGTTCGGGAAGAAGGTCCGCCGGCTTCGCGAGATGGAACGCACCTGAAGCGATGAACAGGACATGGTCGGTTTGAACGGTGCCATGCTTGGTCGCGACCGTTGTGCCTTCGATCAGGGGTAACAGATCTCGCTGAACGCCTTCGCGGCTGACGTCCGCACCCACACGTTCCGAACGGGCACAGATCTTGTCGATTTCATCCAGGAAAACGATGCCGTTCTGTTCCACCATCTCGATGGCATCTTTGACGAGCTTGTCCTGGTCCAGAAGCTTGTCGCTTTCCTCGGCGATCAGGACGTCATAGGACTCTCCTACGGTCAGGCGTCGTTTTGACGTCTTCTGGCCGAACGCTTTTCCGAAGATGTCATTGAGATTGATCATGCCCATACTGGCACCGGGCATACCGGGAATGTCGAACGTGGGCATTCCACCGCCGCCGGAGTCGGCAACTTCAAGCTCGATTTCCTTGTCCTCGAGCTCGCCTTCCCGGAGCTTCTTCCGGAAGGACTGGCGCGTTCCTTCCGAAGCATGTTCACCCACCAAGGCGTCGAGGACGCGGTCCTCGGCCGCCAGCTCAGCGCGCGCCATCACCTCCTTTCGGCTCTGCTCCCGCTGCATCGTGATGGCGATTTCGACGAGGTCTCGAATGATCTGTTCGACATCCCGTCCGACATAGCCGACTTCAGTGAATTTCGTCGCCTCGACTTTTATGAACGGTGCATTGGCAAGACGGGCCAGCCGTCTCGAGATTTCGGTCTTACCCACTCCGGTGGGGCCGATCATCAGAATGTTCTTGGGCAGCACCTCATCTCGCAAGTCGTCAGGAAGCTGCTGTCGGCGCCAGCGATTCCGCAGCGCGATCGCCACGGCGCGCTTAGCGTCGTTTTGTCCGATGATGAAACGATCGAGCTCGGAAACGATCTCGCGGGGACTGAACTCTGTCATATGGCTACAGGGTCTCGATGATGACTTGGTCGTTTGTATAGATGCAGATGTCGGCCGCGATTTTCATCGCTTGGCGGGCAACGTCTTCCCCGTTTAGATCACCGCGATCGATCAGAGCGCGGGCGGCGGCCAGTGCATAGTTTCCACCCGAACCGATGGCGATGAGGCCGTCGTCCGGTTCCAGTACGTCGCCGGTTCCGCTGAGGATGAGGGAAACCTTGTTGTCCGCCACAGCCATCATGGCTTCAAGGCGGCGCAGATAACGGTCCGTCCGCCAGTCCTTGGCGAGTTCGACGCAGGCACGCGTGAGTTGGGTTGGATACTGCTCCAGCTTGGACTCCAACCGCTCGAACAGTGTGAATGCGTCCGCGGTGGCGCCGGCAAACCCGCCGATGACAGAGCCATCTCCCAGGCGCCGGACCTTCCGCGCGGATGACTTGACGACGGTGTCGCCCATGGAGACCTGTCCGTCGCCCGCGATCACAACCGAACCCGCCTTTCGAACCGAGAGGATTGTCGTGCCGTGCCAAGTGGCGGATGACGCCTGAGTCATGCAAAGCCCCGCAAAAAGAAATTTGGATAGAATCGGTGCCCGAATTTTCGGGTGCGGACAACCATGTGGTGTTTGCCGCGCCGCGGTCAAGGGCTTCCGAAACTGTCTCGCACTTTAGGTGCCGTTAAGCGTGGAGAATGCATCTTGACTGGCGCCTGCACGATGTTGCTGCTACAAGGGCGCCGATTTTCACGGAGGTTGTCATGCGCAAGGCCGCGGTCGAACGCGCTACAAAAGAAACGCGTATAACTGCAGAGGTCGATCTCGACGGTACGGGAACGTACGAAGTCAGCACCGGCATCGGTTTCCTGGACCACATGCTGGAACAGCTGTCCCGGCATTCGCTCATTGACCTGAAGCTGCAGGCCGAGGGCGACCTCCACATAGACTTTCACCATACGACGGAAGATACCGGGATCGTCATCGGACAAGCGGTGTCGGAAGCCCTGGGAGACAGGCGGGGCATACGTCGTTTCGGATCCGCAACAATTCCGATGGACGAGACGTTGTCGCGTGTCTCCATCGACGTCTCCAATCGTCCCTATCTTATCTGGCGGGTTGAGTTTTCGCGCCCCAAACTGGGCGAGATGGACACCGAACTCTTCAAAGAGTGGTTCCAGGCATTCGCACAGAACGCGGGCGTGACGCTGCATGTTGAGAATGCCTACGGCGAGAACAACCATCATATTGTGGAGTCCTGTTACAAGGGATTGGCTCGCGCGTTGCGCGATGCCATCGAGAGCGATTCGCGGAGTTCAGACGATGTGCCGTCTACCAAGGGCGTGCTGAACGCCTGATCCGGTTGGGCAATCGAGTATTGAAGCATGCGGGTTTATGCAGTCTACGAACAGGCCGGTGAGACCGGTCGCGATGCGGAAGAGGATGTCATCCTAGTGAAGGAGGGCTTCTGCTGGCCCGTGGCCTTCGTCCCCCTGATATGGCTTCTCTATCACCGACTTTGGATTGTCTCACTGACGGTTATGGTCCTGCTTGTCGGTGCCGGAATGGCGCCCGTGTTCTTTCGTGGCAGTGAGCCGTATGCGGCGCTTGGCCTGGTTGCCCTTTCTCTGGTTTTCGGCGCCGAGGGAAATAACATCCGGCAATACTTCCTGGTCTCCAGCGGATACTCATTCACCGGTGTGGTGGTGGGGCGGAATGAACCTGACGCGGCGATGCGCCTTTTCTCGGCCCTGGGGCCGCGCATATATCTGCCATGACGGTGGCCATCATCGACTATGGCTCGGGCAATCTCCGCTCCGCCGCAAAAGCCTTTGAACGGGCAATTCGCGAAAGTGAACGGTCGGATCGTGTCAATGTTACGAATAGCGCCGATGAGATCCTGGCCGCCGATCAGATTGTTCTGCCTGGCGTCGGTGCGTTCGCCGACTGCCGCAATGGCCTGGAGAACCTAGACGGTATGGTGGATGCGCTTGAAGAGGCGATAATCGGTCGGGGAAAGCCCTTTTTGGGCATCTGCGTTGGAATGCAGCTGATGGCGACCCGTGGCCTCGAACACGGTGAGCATAAAGGCTTCGGTTGGATCGATGGTGAGGTCACCGAGATCAAGCCCGCAGGGACTGCAGAAAAGAATGGCACGGCCATAAAGATTCCCCATATGGGGTGGAACGACATCAAGCTGGATTGTGCGGATCATCCTCTGTTCGCAGGGGTACAGAATGGGAACCACGCCTATTTTGTGCACAGCTACCACATGGTCTGCGAAAAGCCGGAGAATCAGTTGGCCCATGTGGATTACGGTGGACCGGTGGTAGCCGCCGTTGGCCGGGACAATCTTGTTGGAACGCAATTTCACCCTGAGAAAAGTCAGGCCGTTGGCCTGCAAATCATTGGTAATTTCCTGTCATGGCGACCGTAATTGAGCAGACCGGGATTGAGTGGGTTTACGAACTCACGGATCAGGATATTGAGGATCTGTGTCAGGCAACCGAAGAGGCCATCCTGGACGGCAACGGATTTGGCTGGCTGACCCCGCCACCGCGACGGGTTCTCGAGTCGTATTGGCACGGTGTGCTGCTGGTTCCTGAGCGCGAACTCATCGTCGCGCGTTTGGAGGGCAGTATTGTTGGATCCGCGCAACTGCTCCGGCCGTCGCCGAACAACGAAGCGCAATCTTTCTCGGCACACATCACAACATTCTTTCTGGCACCCTGGGCGCGGGCGCACGGTCTAGGCCAGGCGATGCTCGATGCGATGGAAAACCGGGCACGCGAAGCGGGGTTCGGAACCCTGGAGCTCGATGTTCGAGCAACCCAGACGGCCGCGATCCGGCTTTACGAGCGCGCCGGCTTCAAGAAATGGGCGACCAAGAAGAAGTATGCCTTTGTGGGTGGTGAGTTCGTGCCAGGCATATATTTCACGAAGGATCTTGGAGCCGCGGCCAAGTGATCCTCTATCCGGCGATCGATCTCAAGGATGGCCAATGCGTGCGTTTGCTGCGCGGCGAAATGGGATCGGCGACTGTCTTCAACGACAATCCCGCTGGTCAGGCGCGCGCATTTGAAGCGGCTGGATTCTCCTGGTTGCATATCGTTGACCTCAACGGCGCATTCGCCGGGAAACCCGTCAACGCCGAGGCTGTCGAAGCGATCCTCACCGCAGTCTCGATACCGGTCCAGTTGGGCGGGGGAATTCGGGACCTTCAAACTGCTGCGGGCTGGCTCGAGCGGGGTGTGCGCCGCATCATCTTTGGAACAGCTGCAGTGGATACGCCCGAGATCGTTCACGAGGCGTGCCGGCAGTATCCAGATCGGGTCGTGATCGGGATTGATGCTCGGTCGGGATACGTTGCAACGGAAGGGTGGGCCAGCGCTTCTTCCGTGCGGGCATCGGATCTTGCAGCGGAATTTGAGAACGCGGGCGCCGCGGCGATTGTCTACACCGATATCGAACGGGACGGCGCGATGGCTGGTCCGAACGTATCCGCGACGGAGGAATTCGCTCGGAATACCGAAACCCCCGTCATTGCAAGCGGTGGTGTGGCGTCGCTCGACGATCTCGAGGCGTTGAAGCGGATCGCCCACAATGGGCTGGAGGGTGTGATCTCGGGGCGGGCGCTCTACGACGGCCGTATCGAACCCGCCGCTGCTCTCAAGCTGCTTGCTGCCTGAGCGAGAACAGTTGTGCTGAAACCACGAATTATTCCTTGCCTGGATGTCCAGGGTGGGCGCGTGGTCAAGGGCATCAACTTCGTCGATCTGGTTGACGCGGGTGACCCGGTCGAACAAGCCGGTGTCTATGACTCGCAAGGCGCCGATGAGCTCTGCTTTCTCGACATTACGGCCAGCCATGAAGGCCGCGAACCTTTGATGGACGTGGTATCTCGGACGGCTGAGAGATGCTTTATGCCGCTCACGGTGGGCGGCGGCGTTCGGGCATTGGAAGATATCCGCGCCCTGCTCCTGGCGGGCGCCGACAAGGTGTCGATCAATACGGCAGCGGTACACCGGCCCGAGTTTGTGGGAGAGGCCGCGATCAAGTTTGGCAGTCAGTGCATCGTTGTTGCCGTTGACGCCAAACTCGCCAGCAATGGGCGCTACGAGATCTTTACGCATGGAGGCCGCGAGGCCACGGGGCTCGAAGCGATTTCATGGTGTCAGCGGATGGCTGAACTCGGTGCCGGAGAGATTCTCCTGACCTCAATGGACCGCGACGGAACGCGGGAAGGCTTCGATATCGAATTGACGCAGCAAGTGGCCGATTCCGTGTCTATCCCCGTTGTGGCCAGCGGGGGTGTGGGCACGCTCGAGCATCTCGTCGAGGGAATCTGCTCAGGACATGCGACGGCAGTCCTGGCTGCGTCAATTTTTCACTTTGGGATTCACAGCATCGCCGAGGCCAAGGAATACATCGACGCAGCTGGCATACCTATTCGGCGCTGACGCAGCGCCGGTGACATGCCTGGGGCGACCTGATACCCAGATATGTCCCCGTAATCAGGCGACGACCTACAGGGAACCGCTGAGACAGATGACCGAAGAAACACTGAATGGTGAGGCGATCGATCGCCTGTTCGCCTTGATCGAGGAGCGGCGCACCGCTGATCCTGACGAGAGTTATACGGCGAAGCTGTTTTCGCGCGGACGGTCCAAAATCCTCCAGAAAACCGGTGAGGAAGCCGTTGAGACAATCATCGCCGCCATGGCGGATGATCCAGCCGAAGTGGCCAAGGAAAGCGCGGATCTTATTTATCATCTGTTGGTCTTGTGGTCGGAGACGGGTGTGCGTCCGCACGATGTCTATGCCGAACTCGCGCGACGGGAAGGCACATCGGGCCTGGAAGAGAAGAAAGGCCGGAATGGTAACGCAGATTGATGTCGAGAATCATTGGGTGGGGGGAACAGAATGGCATACGACGACCAGAACATTTTCGCGAAGATTCTCCGGGGTGAGATTCCTTGCGACAAGGTGTACGAGGATGATCACGCTCTGGCCTTCAACGATATCAACCCGCAGCGCCCCGTCCATGTTCTGGTGATCCCCAAAGGGCATTATGTCGACGTCGACGATTTCACCGCGAACGCGTCAGACGCGGAGATCGCAGGTTTGTTCCGTGCCGTGGGTCAGGTTGCCAAGCAGACGGGGGTGACCGACGACGGGTACCGCATTCTTTCCAACATTGGTGTCAATGGACATCAGGAAGTGCCACACCTTCATATTCATGTATTTGGCGGTGCCGACACCGGACCGATGATCAAACGCCAGGACTAGGAAGCGCACTCTTCCTTCACGGCTGATCGGAAGCGCTGGCGCTGTCGGTGAGCATGGTCTCCAAGCCGTCGGAGATCAGATAGACCGGGACGGTTTCGGTCCGGCCGCGCACTTCAATCTCCTGACTGGGAAACCTGGACAGGTCCACACCGGCCCGTTCGCTGACGTTGTGGCTCAAAACCAGCTTGCAGTGAAACTCTTTTGTCGCGGTCTCGAGCCTGGCAGCGGTATTGACCGTATCGCCCATGGCGGTGAGTGACATGATCTCGCCGTAGCCCATCTCGCCGACGATCGCCATTCCGGAGTGGATGCCCATTCCCATGCGCAGCGGTTCGGAAATCTGGTGGCTCAACAACTCGTTGAGTGTCTCCAGGGCGCGTCCCGTGGCCTCTGCCGCGGCCAACGCCTCACGACAGCCTTGTTCAGGTCCGCTCTCGATTCCGAACAGCGCCATGATGCCATCGCCAATATATTTGTCGATGCGACCTCCCGCGTCCTCGATCGCCTTGCCCATGAGATGGAAATACTGATTGAGGATAAACACAACGTCGTACGGCAGGCGTCCTTCGCTGACTTTCGTAAACGCCCGCAGGTCGGCAAACAACACGGCGATCTCACGCTCATCGCCGGCGAGATACGTGGCTCGACTCTGGGCATCTCTCACCGTCGCTGTCGCCGGCAACAGCGGGGTGACCTGAACATCGGCCTGGGGCCGTAGCTGGCAGGCGAGACGGACGCCCTCCGGTGCTCCCACTCGATGCAGAACACGGAGCTCGTCTTCGTTTGCCGCCGGGAGTTCGCCATTACAGAAATCGACATTGATTCGACAGGTCGAGCAACGCCCGCGGCCACCGCAAACCGATGCATGTGGAACGCCGGCGACGCGGCTTGCTTCCAGGATCGACATGCCCTTTGTGATCGATGCCCGTTGACCGGCAGGATAGGAGACGGACACCAGACCCATACGTCGGTACCAAAAGGTCCGACCGACGCGCGCGACCAGCACGAATACGAGGAGCGAAGCCATGCCGACGAGTGTCGTGTCCAGCGTATCGAGATACCACTCGATGGCATCGTCTCCGGGCCAGTTTATGGCCTCCCGCACATCGGCGATCCACATTGGACTTTGCAGGCGCAGGATAACTTCGCGGCCACCCTGGGCGAACCCGAGAAGTGATAGAAGTGGCACCAGGATGGAGCCCATGAACAGGACCGGGCGCCACGACGCGAACCAAGGCTTGAGCATCAAGGTGCGTCGCAGCCCGAGAGTCCCGTGGATCCACGCCACCGCGAGCGCCAACGCCTGTTGGGCGCCAAGTTTGGGATCGAACACCCACAGGTTGAGCAAAACCCATGTGTATGTGTCATCGACGCCGAATTTCTCGTGCAGCAATCGGTTGCCGATTATGTGACCGGCCAGGAGAGGCGGAAGAAGAAGACCACTCACGACTTGAACAGCCTCGTGCATCGGCATCCGCAATGTACGGCGGCGGTACAGCGTGTAGAGAGAAAGTCCGGCGTGGATCACGAGAGATCCGATCAGCACGAACGTTCCCACCGGATTGCGCCACAGGGCGAGGAAGGGTCCGCGACCCCACTCCATCGCCTCAAGCGATATCAGGCCGAGCGCGTGGTTCAGCAGGTGCATCGCCACGTAGACGTAGAGGATGGCACCCGAATAAAGGCGCAGGCGGCCAATCAGGTCGTATTTCTTGATCAAATTCTCAATTCGCGGCGGGCATGGCTGTCCGTCACGCCGTCTCGCCCAGTCTTTCTTGAGACAATTGCGCGAGCGAAGATTCGGGACGTGCGCCCATGTGGCTTATTACCTCGCTGGCAGCGATCGAACCGAGGCGTCCGCAGGTTTGAAGATCATGATCGCGGCACAATCCGTACAGGAATCCTGCCGCATAGAGGTCTCCGGCCCCGGTGGTGTCGATGACGGCATCTGTCGGCTCTGTGTCGATGATGTGAACCTCATCCCCCGCGACGATGACTGAGCCTTTCTCAGATCGAGTCAGCGCTGCAATTTCACAATGCCCACGGACGTGTTGGAGCGCTTCGTCGAATGAATCGACCTGGTAGAGCGATTTGATCTCATCTTCGTTGGCGAAAAGAACGTCGATCTCGTGTTCAGCCAGATGAACGAATTCCTGACGCCACCGGTCGACACAAAACGAATCTGAAAGCGAAAAAGCGATCTTGCGACCGGCCGCATGGGCGACCTTGGATGCTTTCCGGAACGCTTCCTTGGCGGCCGGCGGGTCCCAAAGGTATCCCTCGAGGTAGGTTATCTGCGCCCGGGCGATGAGCGACTCGTCCACGTCATTGGGTCCAAGGTCTGCACCTGCGCCCAGAAAGGTATTAAGCGTGCGTTGGGCGTCGGGCGTAACCAGAATCAGACAGCGCCCGGTGGGGGGACCCTCCGAGGCTGGTGCGACGTCGAACTCAACACCCATCGCGCGCAGATCGTGCGAGAACACGGCACCCAGCTGATCGTCCCGAACGCGTCCGACAAATCCGCCCTTGCCGCCAAAGCTCGCCAGGCCGGCGATGGTATTTGCGGCGGAGCCACCCGACACTTCGATGGCGGGACCCATGGAGTCGTATAGAGTTTCGGCGCGCGCTGTATCGATCAAGGCCATGCTGCCTTTCACAAGACTTTCGCGCACCAGGAATTCATCTCCGGCGTGCGATAACACATCGACAATAGCGTTACCGATGCCTACGACATCGAGAGGACCATTGTTCATTCCACATCACTCCCGCCCAGACGCGCTGCAAACTATCACGGCTCGAATCGAGACGACAGGGCAGGTCCTGATCGTCACGGGTCGCTTTTTCACCACTGACCAATCGGGTGAGTCTTGTCGGAGCGCCGACGAGAGGTTACATGGGGTCAACGCACTGAAGGGCAAGCAGACGTGATCAGGTCTTTTTCACTCTCCATACGCCAATTGCCGGATCCTGCATTTCGCAGGGTGCTGGTTCGGGCATTGGCTTTGGCGATTATCGTTTTTATTGGTCTGGCCGGCGTGGTTTGGTTCTTTCTGGCGGGCACCAGTTTTTTCACGTTCTGGCTGCTGGAGACGATTGTCGACGTGCTCGGCGGCATTGCCGTCGCCGTCGTGACATGGCTGTTGTTTCCGGCGGTGGCATCTTTTTTTGTGAGTTTGTTTCTGGAGGAGATCGTGGATGCCGTCGAGGATCGTCACTATCCCGACGATCCACCGGCGCGGCCCGTGGCACTCTCCACGACGGTCATGGTTTCCCTGCGCTTCACGGGAATCACTGTGGCGCTCAATATCATAGCGCTACCGTTCTATCTCCTGACGTTCTGGTTTCCGCCATTCGCAATGGCAATCTTCTATTGCCTGAACGGCTATCTTCTCAGCCGCGAATACTACGAACTCGTCGCGCTGCGCCGCTTGGATGCCGCGGATGCGGTATCAATGCGTAAGGTCAACAAACAGCGGCTGTTTCTTGCCGGCGTCATTATTACCTTCCTGTTCACGATCCCGATCGTGAACCTTTTCGCTCCCGTTATCGGCGTTGCGGCCATGGCGCATATCTTCAGATCTCTTCGCACGGGTGAGGCGGCTTGACTGTACCCGGCGCTGCCAATCGCATCACTGGGCTGGCACAGGTGCGGCACGGTTTGACCCTGCGGGGAGCACTACTGTGTGTTGTGTTGGTTACGGCCTCTGCATGCCATCAGACGGGGAAAGAGCCCCCTGTCGCGTCTAGCGCCGCCGCAGTCGCCGCGGATCCGGCGCCTCGTCCCGCTGTGAACCAGGCGCCGCCAACCCCTGTCTCTGTGGACGAGACACCACAGACTCAACCGCGTTCTGACAACCTTCCGCCAACTCCCGTAAATCCGGAACCTCAGCCGCAGGCGGTTGTCGACGTCGATGAGCCTCAGGACAAAAGCGAAGCTGACGCCACGGCGATTGTTGATACATCGTCAAACGGCCAGGCGGCGGCCTCCGTTGCGCCCGACCCACCTCCGCCGCCCAAACCCGAATTGTTGCCAAGCTCTCTGATCGGTGCCGGAAAGGGTGATCTCATCGCCCGCCTCGGTGTTCCGGGCCTGTTGCGCCGGGAACCGCCAGCGGAGTTCTGGCAGTTCGCCGGAGATGGCTGTGTCTTACACGTCTACCTATATGAGAACACCGCGGATCGGTTGTACCAGGTGACCCATGTGGAGCTGCTTCCGCGAGGCGGGCTCGACGCCGTCCCGTCGGGTTGCTTCCGCCGTCTTTTTCGCGACAGGCCGCAATCTTCCGGATAGCGCTTGGCCTTCAGTCGATGGTTTTTCCCTTGAAGGCGCAGAGATCGGCGATCGCACAGGTCGGGCAGTCGGGCTTGCGGGCCTTGCACACGTAACGACCGTGCAGGATGAGCCAATGGTGGGCGTGCTGTTTCCAGGTGTCGGGAACGGCTTTTTCAAGCTTATTCTCCACGGCGAGTGGTGTCTTTCCGCGGGCCAGGCCGGTCCGGTTTGATACCCTGAACACGTGTGTATCGACGGCGATGGTCGGCTGATCGAATACGTTGTTGAGAACCACATTTGCAGTCTTCCGGCCGACGCCGGGAAGCCTTTCGAGTGCGTCTCTGTCGTTCGGCACCTCGCTCCCGTGTTCCTCAATCAACATCTTGCTCAGCGCGATGATGTTTTTGGCCTTTGCCTGGTAGAGCCCGATGGAGCGGACAAAATTGCGCACTTTCGCTTCGCCCAATTTCACCATCTTTTCCGGTGTATCGGCTGCGGCGAAGAGCGCCGGCGTCGCCTTGTTCACCCCGACGTCGGTTGCCTGGGCAGACAGGACCACGGCCACCAGCATTGTGTACGGAGATGTGGAGACCAGTTCGGTTTTGGGCGCCGGAGTCTTCGCTGCCATGCGCTTGAACATCTCGTCGATATCGGGACGCTTCATGGCAACACCCTATAGCGGACCAATCCGCCGACGGCAAAGCCCCTGATTGGATTGCTGACGTCGGCCCACCCATCTAACATTCAGGCATGCACCTCCCACCACCCATTCGTCGGAACCAGTCGAGCGAGAATCTCCTGTTCGAAGCAGAATTGCGGCCACACCGTTCTCTCAGCCCCGTGGGGTTCTGGTTGCTCATGGCTGCTGTGTCGGCCGTTTGCTTCACTGCGGGGCTGGCTTTCCTGGCGGTCGGGGCGTGGCCCGTTTTCGGTTTTTTGGGACTCGATGTCGCACTTCTCTACGTGGCTTTTCGTCTCAACTACCGGTCCGGGCGTTTGGTGGAAACGATCCGTCTGGACCAGAAAGATCTTGTCGTCACCCGGAGTTTTCCCAACGGGCGGATCAGGGAGTGGCGCTTCGCGCCTTATTGGGTCCGAGTCACTCTCGATGAACCGTTGCGCCACGAAAGTCAGCTCGTCTTGTCCAGTCATGGACGCCACGTTGACATCGGGAGCTTTCTCACGCCTGAGGAGCGGGATGAAGTCACGACGGCGCTGCGCACGGCGCTCGCGCAATGGCGGGAGTCCCCCGGTTTCAGCTGAGTCCTTGTGTCGAAGGCAAGGCTGAAATGTCAGCAAGAATCGGGTGGTTGCTGAGACCGTGAACTGCCAATTTGTTGGGCATGGACACACCCAAGGGCACCGGCCGACCGATTGTTCTGCGGCAAGGTCCGAGCGCCGATAACGTGACGGAAGACACGATGGCCGACGAAACACGCCAAGCCTCTCGACAGGTGCTGCGCGATTACAAACGGGTTGGTGCAGCGATTCGCTATCTCGAAGCTCACGTACGTGAGCAGCCGGTACTCTCCGAAGTTGCCGCAGCGGTGAATATGAGCGAGTTTCATTTTCAGCGGTTGTTTCGCCGCTGGGCCGGCATTTCGCCTAAACGATTCCTGCAATATCTAACCGTCGGGTACGCCAAAGACGCGCTGAACGAATCACAGAGCGTTCTCGATACGGCCTTCGATGTCGGTCTGTCAGGGCCGAGCCGGTTGCACGATCTGTTCGTGTCTTGCGAGGCCATGACACCGGGGGAATACAAGGAGCTGGGCTCTGGATTGGTTATCCGCTATGGGTTTCATCCAACACCGTTTGGCGAATGCCTACTCTTTGTGACGGAGCGTGGAATATGCGGGCTCGCATTTGTTGAGGACGATCGCGACGCCTCGCTTCAGAATCTGGGTGCTCAATGGTCGCTGGCCACGCATCTGCACGACCAGGCTGCCACGGCGCCCTTTGCGGAACAGATATTTGGCGAAGGCCTGGCCCAGGACGTACCCCTTCGTCTCGTTCTCAAAGGCACCAATTTCCAGGTACGGGTATGGGAGGCGTTGATGTGCATTCCCCCGGGACACGTGACGTCCTACGAGGCGCTGGGCGCCTATCTGGGCAAGCCGAAGGCATCGCGAGCGATTGGATCGGCGGTGGGGCGAAACTCAATTTCCTATCTGGTTCCTTGTCACCGGGTCATCCACAAGTCTGGGCTGGTGACGGGCTACCGCTGGGGGCACATTCGAAAGCGTGCCTTGCTCGGATGGGAAGCCGCCCGGCATGCAGAAGAGGTGCAGTCCGCAGCCTGAGGCATGCGTTGTGCGCACGAGGGTGATTGAAACCCGGACGTCAGTGCATGCGCATTTGATCAAACAGGGTTTTTCGGGGCTAATGACGCTCGGGGTGGGACCGCGACAGTCCCGCTCACAAACGCATCGATTGTTCTAGCTGCTCCTTCCTTCGCAGCTGAACCTCGTTTGGTTCACGGCGTCTCGCGTCATGGTGTCATAAATGTCCCTTCGATCGGTTCCGACGGCAGGCGATTACCTGTTGCTGGCGGCCCTTGCCCTGATGTGGGGGGCTGCCTTCCTGCTGATCAAGATTGCCGTTGCGACAGTACCACCGTTCACCATCGTGGTTGGCCGACTCGTGATCGCGACCGCATTGATGCTGACCTATCTCGTGTTGCTCGGCGACCGGTTGCCGGCGACGCGCGGGGCCTGGACCTGGTTTGCTCTGATGGGCTTATTCGGAAACGTCATCCCCTTTGCCCTGATTGGTTGGGGAGAGATCCGAATCGACAGCGGACTGGCTGCCATCCTCGTGGCCACGGTCCCCCTGTTCACGGCCGTGCTGGCCCACTTCTTCACAGACGACGAACCCCTGAGCCTGCGGCGATTCACCGGAATCTCCCTCGGTCTTGTCGGTGTGGTGGTCCTGATTGGCTGGGAAGCCCTGGCAGGCCTTGGCGCGACCGTCCTGTCTCAGCTCGCCATCATCGGCGCCGCGCTTTCCTACGCCTGCACGAACATCATTGCGCGACAGGTGACGACGGGATCGACGGCCAGCGCCAGCGCCGCCGCGCTTATCTGCGCCACTGTGTGGGCTGTCCCAGTCAGTGCGGTCGTGGATCGTCCGTGGAATCTCACGCCGTCATGGGACTCTCTCCTGGCGGTGGCGGCCTTGGGCGTACTCAGCCCAACGCTTGCGTACAT
>MDTE01147651.1_pt1 | contig 32244 bp, 15 predicted proteins | sample 811231 | NCBI WGS metagenome assembly MDTE01 (sample SAMN05326651, study PRJNA326480) | marine metagenome | isolation source: seawater | place: Indian Ocean: Red Sea | collected 2010 | reverse complement strand
CACCGATTGAACCAGAAATAGGCACAATCGTTTTGAGATATTCTGAGGGTTGTTGAGCAGCTTCCCAATTAGTTGTTCCAGCATATGATTTACCCATTAGTCCAACATTACCGTTCGACCAATTTTGCTCGCCCAACCACTCTACTACAGCTTGAATTCCGGTTTGCTCTCCAAGTCCTTTAACATCTTGGCAGTGTGTTGATTGTCCAGTTCCAAAGGTTGATGCTTGGGCTAGAGCATATCCATGTGGTACAAACGTATCATATACCCACTTTCCAACTCCACCATCAGGGACTGTATTCGGGTTAGAATCTTCTCCTACGATGCCTTCTCCACCAAAGTCATAGTATGGATGAATTGTCATGATTACGGGAATTTTTGTCCCTGGCTCAACATCTGGCAACCAAAGAGCTACATGCATTACAGCAGGTTCAGGGAAGCCGGCGTCTTGTTCACTCGCTGGAAGATCAACTTCAATGAAATGTTCAGTATATTCTGTTGCATTGTAAATTCCTTCTACAGGAAGTTTTGCTCTTGTATCATTCATTGGTAACTCCATAGTATGACGTAGATGTAGGGGGGTCTCCCACCATTCATATTCTTCAAGTTCCTCATTCAAACTACCAACAATTGCTTCTCCAAAACTAACTGCTAGTAACAAGAATACAACAGAAACGGCAATAGTCGATAATGCTGATAGATTTAATTCCCTTCTAGATGAATTTGTTGGTACAATATCGGCGACAAGTATCTCGCCTTCTATGAACGATTCACCGTCTGCCATGAACAGACCAATCATTTCTCCATCATGAGCATGACGCTTTCTTACACATAATTCATTGATGTGAAACTACTCAGCGCGTCATGCGAGGACGATTCCTAACGACAATTGTCCTTATTTTTCTTTTTTCTGCACTGTTGCCATCAAGTTTAGCACAGCAGCAGCAACCTGAGTGGAGGTCGATTGGAATAGATCCTGAAACTTGGACAGATGGTCCAGTTGAAGAAGAAACACCAATGAAGGAAAGTTTTGAAGGTAATGCAATTTTACTGATAGAGGTTACATATTATAGATCTTTAACATCTGATGAATATCAAGGGAGTATAGTGATTGAATTATTTGAGCAGTGGGCTCCTATAACTACTAGCAATATTATCGAGCACGTTGAAATTGGTTTGTATGATGGTATATTCTTTCATAGAGTAGTTGACGACTTCGTTATTCAATCTGGCGATCCTGAATGTAAAACCGAAGGAGCTTATCCACTTACTTCTCCCCAGTGCAGCAGTGGTGGTACCGGTGAAACAATCCCACTAGAGCATGATGAGAACTTGTCACATGTCGACGGTGCTATGGGCATGGCTAGAGGTGCAGAACAAGATTCTGGAGATTCTCAATGGTATATCACAGATACTGAACAACATGGTTTGGACCCTGAAAATAGGGACGATGGAGGTTATGCAGTTTTCGGCATTGTTAGAGATGGCATGACATTTGTTCGAGAAATTGCCAATACTCCAACAGCGACTAATCCGTTGAGTGACCAAGGAGTTCAAAATCCAGGGCCTGATTTACTAGGTCGTCCGATTAGAGAAGTCCATATTGATTCAATGCGAATGATTGGTGTTTCAGACCCGTATGGAAATATTAATTCCGGAGACTATGAAGCCCAGACGTATAATACAATTAGTGATTTTGATACTAAAATGTTGATTTCAATAACATTCGTCGTTTCAATACTAATTTTTGGAACACTAGTTTACATCACTCAAATCGATCCACCCAAGACTCTTGATGATGAAACAGAATTAGTTTTGGATGCAATATTATTTGATGAGGAAGACGATCCATTTACCAAACAGACTGATGTAGTAATTTTTCAAGAAGATTCAGATTAATTACGATTTATAAAAAGTGCTTTCAAGTTTGATATTTTAGCCATACTATGCGAAAGGCAGCATCTATTCTTGTGTTGCTACTTTTGTTACAGGTTTTTGTACCAACTGTTGATGCACAACCTAACTCACCAAATGTGGAGCTTAGCACAGAAAAATATGACTGGTTTTCTAATGAAACAGTTTCTATAATTGTTAAACTATCCAATGCTCCTTTCGGTAAAGATTTATTCGCAAATTGGCAGGTTAAGGATTATAATGACGTGGTTGTATCCAATGGGACTTATGTTTTTCAAGCAACTGGAACCATGACAGAATTTGAAATAAGTTTCAAGCATTTTTTCAATGGGCAAAATTTTTACTTTTTCTCTGTTGAAATCGTTGATTCATCGAGTTCAATAATTGGAAATAGTGGCTATTCTTTTATGGTTTTTCAAAATTCAAAAATGCCACAGATCAATAATCTACTTGTTTTTGGCGACTCTTTAAGTGATATGGGAAATGCCAAAAATTCGGTATTAGATGTTCCAGATGTACCACCTTACTGGCAAGGCAGATTTTCAAACGGGCAGGTTTGGATTGAGTATGTTTCTCAATCGTACGGCTTGACAACTACAATTGGTTCAGGAGTAGAATCTGGCGATAACCGAGCTTTTGGAGGTTCGCAAACTGGGGCAGGGTTCTCTTATGTTCTACTTCCAAATGTAGGCACACAGATTTCGAATTATCTTGCGAATGTACAATCCTCCATACCTGCTAATAATGTGGTTAGTTTATGGGCAGGCGGGAATGATTTTCTTTACGGTACTGCCAATTCTAATACGATTGTAGCAAATATGGAGGCACATATTCGGCAGTTAGCAAGCGCTGGAGCAACCGAATTCATAATGCCCAATTTACCGCCGCTTGAAAAAACTCCTGAAATACTTAGTAGGAGCCAGAATCAACAAAATTCAATTGCTGCAGAAGTAGTTTCCTACAATCAAAAGCTATTTTCACTGATAAACAATATATCAACCGAACTAAATCTAGTGATTCATTTCATTGATGCATGGTCTCTATTCAATGATATTGTGAATAATAGTTTTGCATTAGGCATTACAAATACGCAAGAATCTGCATGCCCTGATTCTGGAACATTACTACCTTTGCCTATTTGTGATAGTTCCTCGAGTTTAGTATCTAATCCCGATGAGTATCTTTTCTTTGACAAGGCTCATCCAACTAGAGTTATGCACAAATTCATATCATATTTTGCAATCCAATCTATTGGATATGCAGAGACTGATGGCGATGGCGTAATTGATGATTATGATTTATGCCCATGGACAAAACAGGGTAAATCAGTAGATATATCAGGTTGCTCTTGGGAACAATTAGACGATGATCAGGATGGCGTTGTAAATGGAAACGATATTTGTCCATCTACAGCAATCGATTCAATTGTTGACGGTAATGGTTGCTCGGCTGAGCAGAGAGATAGTGATGGAGACGGACTAAATGACGCTATTGACCCTTGTCCATTTAGTGAGCTATTGAATGATCATGACTCAGATGGATGTACTGATGATGTTGATGTTGATGATGACAATGATTTAGTTCCTGATCTCGAGGATAATTGTCCTAAAGGGTTAATCGGGGTTCATAACAACGACTTCGACTCAGACGGGTGTAGGGACATTGAAGACTCAGATATGGATGGTGATCAATTACCCAATCTCGATGAAGGTGATATTGGTAGCGATCCTCTTGATGAAGATACAGATGATGATGGATTTATTGATGGAATAGATAAATTTCCACTGGACCCGCTTGAATGGTATGATAGTGATGGAGATGGCTGCGGTGATAATTCAGATGACTTCCCTTCAGATTCCTCAGAATGCCTTGATTCAGACAATGATGGATATGGAGATAATACGGATGCATTTCCAGATGATTTTACCGAGTGGATAGATACTGATGGTGATGGATTTGGAGATAATAGAGATGCTTGCCCTAAGGTTCTTGGTTACTCATATTCACCTTTAGGTTGTCAAGATCGAGATGGAGACGGGTATTCTGATGAAACAGACTTGTTTCCAAACGATCCAGATGATTGGTCCGATTATGATGGCGACGGAGTAGGTGATAATACCGATTTATTCCCTAATGACTCAACTGATTGGGCTGATTTAGACAATGATACATACGGAGATAATCGAGATTCATTTCCTAGTGACCCATTAGAGTGGAACGATACAGACGGAGATACTGTCGGAGATAATTCCGATGCATTTCCAAATGATTCAACAGAATGGTTCGATTCTGACCAAGATGGGTGCGGCGACAATATCGATGTTTGGCCATATGACCCTGCAGAATGTTATGACAGGGATGTTGATGGGATTGGAGATAATACTGACGTTTTCCCCGATGATCGTTCGGAATGGAATGATTCTGACGGCGATGGATTAGGCGATAATGCAGATATATTCCCCAATGATTCTAAAGCCAAATATGATGATGATGGTGACGGGATTGCCAACTATTACGATCCATTTCCAGATAATGCAAATATGGATTCATGGTTTGATTTATTTGTGAGGATAATTTTCTTCTTAGTAGTAATTTCAGTTGTTATTTTATTATTCAAGAAAAATTCGAATAAAAATGAAAATGAGAAATGGGAGTTATATGATGACGAAGCCATGCTTGAGAAACTGGGTGAAAAAACCGCTGATTCTAAACCCTCAGGCCCCCCTCCACCTGGGTCTTTTGGCTAAGTCATCTTATCTCAATGTCAAGAACAACATGCCTAATATAAGGTGCATACCATTTTACTTTCTCTAAATTTGAGACAGTAAATCTCCAATTTTTATTAATCAGTTTCGCCATTTCTTCTAACTTAGAAACTGTTTCTTCAGTCCATGAATTGATGTTTTCTTCCGGGACATTCATGTGAATATGGATCCATCCACCTTCTTTTTTTAGGCATTTCAAAGCATCAAACCAGGCACCCTCCGAAGAAGGAAGTAAGCCTAAATGACATCGATCAGCAATTCCTTCAAGTTTTGGCAAGCTCAATTTATTGTCTCCTTCATGTATTGTTATTCTATCCTCAACGCAGTTTTTTTCCGCACCCCAGATAAGCGCATTAATTGAATTAGGATTTATTTCACATGCATGAACATGTCTTGCTTTACTTCTAACAAGCATTGGCAAAGTATAGTACCCAATACCAGCGAATGCATCAACAACCACTTCACCTGTCATTTCGATATTTCCTATTCTATGCCTCTCAGTGACATTACCAGAGGAATACATAACTTTTGTTGCATCGAAGCCAAAGTGAACTCCATGATCAATTAATTCAACCCAGCCTTCATCTCCATATAACATCTCAACTTGTGAGGATCTAATAATATCCTTCGAAATAGGCTGCTGGCGGCCTAATTTTTCCACCTTCAGTGACTGACAAACTGATTTCCATAAATTATCAATTTGCCTGCTTTTACATTTAGACAATACGTCTTGCCATTCATCATCCATGAAGGAAGAAGACGGTAGTAGAGCTAGATTCCCTAAAAGTTCCCATTTAGAAGGGATTTTTTTTAGTAATTCATTTGTCTGAAAATTATTATCCTGCAACCAAATTTTTATTTTTTCTTTCATTAACTTAGCTGGAGAAATTGATAATTTATTTTTTTCTAAATTTTCTCTGGATATTTCGAATTCGCTTGAAAATTCGGGAAACAGATTACATAATTCATCAAATATATTTCCATAATCATCGATAATTGGCATTGCTAACTTATCAGAAAATCTTCTAGGTTTAAGCGATTGGCGGTATAATTTTTTTTCAAGCAATATCGATTTTATTTCATCTGATTTTTTTAGAGGAGCCAAAATCACCATTGTTTCTTTAATGGAGTTGTCAACATCGCTCATATAACGCTCACGAGGGTAATTGCTTTGAATGTCTCTCTCATAGGCCGTCCATGACGGTGAACAAAATCACAAGTCAAAAAAGTTCGAAATTGATGATTTTACTTATACAATCTGTTCTTCTTTTACAGATTTTTGCACCATTTGCAAGTGCTAGTGGAATGACAAGCTGCTCTAACTTAGGCGGCGCATGTGATGACTATAATTCAGCACATGATGAAACTCCAGACCAACAAGACTGGGTGAATGGAACTTATGATTTTAAGTTACTAGACACATCAAAAATCCGTCTTGATTTAACTTGGGCAATTCATGAGTTTGATAGATCCGCTCTAGGACTTAATGACGGAGGTGCAATCGAGGCAGCTCTAGCCGCCGATGGATTAGATTCTAAGGATGGGGCACCTGCCGACCTAATCAGAAATTATTTCGACGAACAACCGCCCGGAATGGGAACTAACGTTAGTAATAAATTAATTTTAGAGGTTAGCGAAGCTCTAGAGAATTCACTTGAGTCTGGATTTGGAGACACAACTATTCTATCAACCGATTATGTAGATTCAATAACCAATGATGGAATCACTATTCCTTGTTCATCAAGTCCTGCTGATGACTCAGTTTATTCCTCAGAAGGTCAAACGGTTAACAATGCTTTTTATCCTCCAATATGTATTTCTTCCTCACTAGATATTACGCTCACAGAAAGTGCATTTAATTTGAATTCAAGTTCATCTTTTGATTTAGAAAGAACCTACCAGGGACTGCTAGTTATGGGTGCTGAAATAACCACTGATTTTTCTCTAGTTACTCTTCCGGGACATCAGGGTAACTACTCGTTTTCACCGCCCGATTATGCCAACATCAAGTCAGTAGATCCTAGCGGCGATATCTCTCTGCGTTTTGGCCCTCCATCTTATTTTGCTGGTGAGTGGGATGTTGATTATAGAGATGCACCCGAAGGAGCTAGTAACCTTGAAACTCCTATTTCCGTAACTATAGTTAATCAAAATAGAACCTCTACAAATACTGTTAGTATTGACAGTTCTAGTAAGGCCATAGATTTGAGTATTAAATTAGATTTATCCGACGAATCAGCCGCAACTTTAGATTTTATTATCGAGATGGCTTACTTAGATGAGTCAATCTTGAACGATTGGAATATTTCTTTACTCAGCGTAACAGATAAAGCAACTCTTCCGGTTGTAACATCGGACGGTATTAGGCTTGCTTATCACAATGGTTTAGTAGATTTGACTGAGTTTACATCTCAGTTTCCAGTCGAATCAATCGCTGATGGAATATCATCGACAGTAGGTGGAATTGAACAGATTCAGATGAATGATATGTATTGGGTATCAGATGCAATATCTGATGGTTTAGATACTCCAGGGGGTCTAAATTATTCACATTCAAATGGATGTTCTGAAACAGTCGACCCAGGCGTTGTTATTCATTACTGTGTAGAAGGTCCTTCTGCTATGACTGAAGAATATCCAGTATTCCTTAGAACTACTAGCCAACCCTTTTCAATGCGTTTAATTGATATTTTGAAGGAAAACAATGGGGATGAAAATATTGCTAAATTCCTAGATGTAATTACAGAAAATGATTTTAGAAGTGTATTGAACAGTGGTCTATCCATTGAAACCGCATTATCATCTGAATATTTAGAAGGAATAATCCCATCAAATCTACCACCTTCAGAATTGACCTTGGAAATTGTTCTTCCTGTGTGGGTTCGAACCATAGATGGGCAAAATAGCATTATTCTAACTCATAGTTTGGAGAATAATTCTGATTCAGAAATCTCTTTTGCAGGTACCGATCCTTATGATTGGAGAAATGAAATTAAGAATTCCGATGGTCAAGTAGTCTGTACTACTTTGGAGCGAACATGTATTACCAGTTCGATTGATTTCGATGTTTCAGCGTTTAGAATAAATGAGTGGAGCCAATCAGTTTCTCTAGATTTTGCTCTGGATGCAGAAGTCTCGATTCATAGAATCTCAGTTCCTCTCGATAGACTAAATCGGTCAGGTTCAACTCAAGTACATATGGAAGCACTTCCTTCTGATTTAATCAGATTAGGACTTGATATAGCTAGTAGGATGGCCGAGCCTCTCGTATTTGATGGGCCAGACAGCGTTTGTAGTGATGACCAAGACTTGGAAGTCTGCGATGAAGATTTATCCTTCAATTTTACCCATCAAGGACTTACTGATTTTTCGAAGGAGGTTGGTGAAATTTTGACCGATTTAATTCATCAATCTGGGGAAAAAATACCTGAAAATGAGAACTCACCATTTACAAGAGTAGACCTTAGCGGATTTCAAATTAAAACTTCAGTTGATGGTTTGGGAACCCCAGATTTATCCATTGGCGACGATGAACCAATTATTCTCAGTGTTAAAATCCCACAGGTGGAGTTTGAATTGGATGTCGATGGAAACATTGGTGAAATGATTAATGGAGAAATGGATAGTCTTGAAGTATCATTTTTGGCCACTGCTATGAGAAGTTATTTCCTTAGCCCGATGGTAAATGTTGCAGAAGCAATGGGAACTAGTCTTTCCAATGGTTTAGTTTCAGGCCAAGGCCTCACCTACCCAGATCCTGAGCAAGGCGAGTTGAGTTATACATTCTCAGGTAACACTTCTGTTAACGAAGAATTTGAGGCAAAGATAAGCGGTCCAGTATCAATCACCTTACCTAGAGGAATCACTCTCAAAGATGCAACTTCTACTTCAGGCAATCTAGAGATTAAGGAAATTGATGGAAGACAGAAAATAACCTATACTGTACCTAACGGAGAATTTGAGGACACTATTTCTTTCAGAATCGAAGTATCTTGGGTTTATTTAGTAACACAGTTCTGGGTCTATCCAACATTTGTAATTTTACTGATTTTCTTGATGGTTAGAAGAAGAATTAGAAAGCGAAGAAAGAAGAAGCAGAGGAAACAGGTTAAGACAGCTCAAGCAAGTAAAGTTGGTATTGGAGATAATGAATTCTCAGATTTACAGGGATTCCACAGTAGCGGAATGCATGGAGATTTAGAAGAATTCAAGGATTATTCGAATGATTAAATCTGGTCAAGGGTTGATGGCTTGAAAGATTCTTTCAGCTAAGGAATTACCGATACCAGGGACAGTTTGCAGATCTTTGATGCTAGCGTGCTCTACTCCTTTTCTACCTCCAAAGTGTCGTAAGAGCGTTTGCATTTTTTTAGCACCTAATCCTAATACATCTTGCAGAGGATCTTTGATTTTATTTCGATTCCTTTGTTTTCTATGAAATGTATTAACAAATCTATGTGCCTCATCTCTAGCATGAACGAGAACTCTTCCATTTCGATCAAGAATTATCGGTTCCATGTCTAATCGAAACAGAGTTTCCTCGCGCTTTGCTATCGCTGCCAGTTCAAATTGCTCATCAACCTTGTTTTCTTTCAACATTTGATGGATCGTATTCAGGTGTGTTTCTCCACCATCTAGTAATAGCAAATCAGGCCACTCATCTTGCCTTTTCAACCAACGTTCAACAACTTCACTCATCATTCTTAAATCATCAATAGCTTCTCCTTTGACAGTATATCTGCGATATTCTTTCTTCTCAGGTCTCCCATTCCGGAAAGAAACACTTGCCCCAACTCTGTTTTCACCTATTAATTGTGCCATATCAAAACACACAATATGGTTCAATTTATCCATGCCAAGTAATTCGGCAGCATCATTTGCTGCTTTTTGCTCTAGTGAGCCACTAGCCTTATCAAGGAATTTTGATAATTGAGCTTCCGCATTTTGATTCGCCAGATTCTGTAAAGTCACTAAATCCCCACGTGATGGTGTTCTAACTTCGACCAAAGATTGCCTACGCCCATTCAACCATTCTTTTGCACCCTCAAAAAGAGGTGTTGGAGTTAATAATAACCTGGGAGGGCATCGATTTTGGTAGTGTGAAGAAACGAACATAGAAACAGTCTCACCAATATCTCCGCGATGAATAATTGGCCAAGCCTCCTGGCCTTTGACAACCCCTTCATCGGCATGAAGAACAACTATTGCAGCTAGGTCTCCTCTTGATGCAATTCCTATTGCGTCACAATCACGATAAACCTTGCTTGATACAACATGTTGACTTGTTGTAATTCTAACAGCACGGATTAAATCACGTTGTTTTGCGGCCTTTTCATATTCTAAATCCACTGAAAATTGGTCCATTTTTTTAGTTAGTTCATCGATCAAAGCCCCTGCCTTTCCGTCCAGTACTTCAGTCACTACATTTACAATTGTATCATATCCTTCAGGGTCTAAGCATGGACCTTTACACAGGCCGATGTGCATAGCTAAACATCCGTCTTTACCCTTGCAATCTTTATCTCTAATTCCAAATTGCTTTCTCAATAACTGCATAACTTGTTTAGCAGCATTAGCATTAGGGAACGGGCCCCATTTATTTCGGCTTTTTGGCGGGTGCCTGGTATACATTATTCTTGGAAATTCTTCATCAGTTAGAATCAGATAAGGGTATGATTTATCATCTTTTAATCTTGAATTAAATCTAGGTTTATGCTCTTTTATCAGTTGTCTTTCTAGAATTAAAGCCTCTTTGGGTGAGGTGGTAATGATGTATTCAATTTTATCAGACTTTGATACTAATTCAGTGATCATTTTTCTATCAGGATTTGATGAAAAATAAGATCTAACCCGTTCATTAATTCTAGTGGCTTTGCCAACATATAATACTCTGCCTTGTTCGGTTTTAAAAAGATAAACACCAGCCTTCTTTGGAAATGACTTGGCGTCATAGACCACCGGCATGCCAGTGCGTTATCGGCAACACACAAAAGGACAACTATTCATTTTAGATAAACAAAACTTAGTATTATTTGAAAGGGCGTAGTTCTTCCCCTGGGTGTTGGCCATGATTTCCTCCTCGCAAAAAAGGATTCTATCATGGCTAAGCAAGTTCTCTTCGGATTTAGAAAATTCATGGGACGTAACTCGAGATATCTCTCTTCCAGGAATCGCTGACGGTCTTGGTGTAGTTCGTTCAGCACTTAATTTACCTTTGAAGAAATTACAACAATCTGAAATGGTATTTAGAAGACAAGCCCATGTTGTGGGTGGAGGGACGAGGAAAAGACAGGTTTTTCACATTACTAGCAAAGGTAGAGAATATATTTTAGAGAATCATCCAGTTTCCAAAAAAGAAAAGTCTCAGGGAATTATTTTTGGAAATCGGCCAATAATGGGTGAAGTAATTGGTAGAGACGATTTAACAAACTCACTTCTAGAAACTTTGGAAAAATCCTCTTTATTGGTTTGTGGATTACCCGGAATTGGTAAAACCACTGTAGTTTGTGAACTAAGTGAAAAATTAAGCAGTCAAGGCACAATAGTTAGATGGGCTAATGCAAATGAGTTTAGTGACCTATATGATATCTGTAACCAATGGCAATTGTTAGATCCATTACCTCGAGATGATACTGCCTTGCAAGACTTAATCTTGCAGATTACCGAAAACCAAACTTTGGTAGTAGATGATGTACATTTAATCTCACAAAGACATATTTCCCCGTTTGAGGAGTTATCAAAAAGAATTAATCAATCATCTAAAGCGAGAATTGTATTTATCGGTAGAGAACCAATGAATAACTTTTCATCATTAGATAAAATTCAAATTTTGCCGCTTGAAGATCAGTATGGAGCACAATTATTGGGCGACGAACAAAATTTAGATGAAAGGCTTTTGATATCAAAAAGACTCGGAGGTCATCCACTTGCTCTCCAACTATATCAACCAGAATTTGACTTGCCAGAGCAGTCAATAAACGTTCAAAGATACGTTGAAGAAATAGTTTTACTGAATTTAGACGAGCAACAGAAAGACTCTCTGAATTTACTTTCAATGGAACCAATTCCAATTTTTTCTAAAAATTCCTTAGTCAGCGATAGTATTGGAATATTTGATGAACAGGCACTGTTAAGATGGAGTTCAAATAATTTAAACGTCGAAGTTAATCATTTGATAAGAAATGTTAGACGTTCATTTTTTGACACAAGCCAACAAAAAAAGCTGCACCAGAAATTATCGGACCATTGGCAAGGCATAACTAGAAATATTCAAGAGGATATGATTTTACTTTTCCATCAAATATCTAGCGGTGATCCAAATACGATTGACTTAATCGAAAATCATCTTGATAGTATTTCAACAAATAAATCTAATTTTCTCGCAGTTTTGATCGAACAGGCTTTAGAACAAAATCCAAACAGTAGTGATTTACATTATTTTGCAGCCAAAGTTGCTGCTCAGAGATGTGAATTATCCGTGATAAAAAACCATATCGATAAAGTGGATGAAGCAAAAAAGGCTGAATTAAATTTACAGATTGCGATTTTTGAAGGTAGAACACAAGATGCAGAGAGAATTTTTTTGCAAAGTTTGGAAGGTCAAGATCCGCATGTTGTCAATAAACTAGCAATCTCTGCAGCATCGAGAAGAATTGATGATAGAATTTTTGATAAAAAAATCGATGGTGAACAAATTATTGAGGTTAAAAAATATCTTTCAAGAATCGATTTAAATAAAATAAAAAAGGAAATTAAATCTACTGCAGTAATAGCAATAACGCTAATTAAACACTCTCTAGCACTTCTTGAAAGCGACATTGAAACCGCTGAGCAGTTATCTTCATCAGTCGGCGAACTTGGCTTGGATGCTGAATCTCTAATCTTTAATTTACGTTCAAAGGAAATAATATATCGGTTGAAAAACAAAGATGTATCAATTCAAGAAACAATTCAATTTATTGACAAAGCAGTTTCTGTTCAAGATAACCAGATTTATTCTGATTCTATTAGATTAAATCTTGTTGAAGCATTAATTCCTATCGATTCAAAACTGGCAAGTCAGCAATTTAAATTACTTTCAAAGCCTAATGATGATTTGAAGTCTGATACTTACTATCGATACACTGCCAGGTGGTGGTTTTGCAAGTCATACATTGAGCCACAAGAAAAATTAACTTGCCTTAGAGAATCAATTTCAATTTTCAAAAAAGCAGGTTGTATCAGAGCAGCAAAAAACTTGGAGAGTAGGTTACATTCTTTTATTTAGAGTTCTGCACCAATCAAAGTTTTAGTGTCCGCAATTCCATCCATAGGTCGAATCTGCTCTACAATACACCGAGTCAATTGAAACTCATCGTCAGCTTGAACTCTGGCAATAAGATCATATTCACCAAATAGCATCCATCCAGATGTCACAAATTCAATTTTTTCAAGGTTGTCTCGGACCATTTTTTCTTGTCCGGGTTTAGTCGTTATCAATACAAATCCTATAGCCATAAATTCACCTCAATAATCCACTGCAATCAATGTTTGAGTATCCTTTATACCCTCGATTTGCCTAAATTCAGTCATCAACATTCTAGAAAGTGTGGCAGACTCTTGAGCACTAATTCTTACGATTAAGTCATACTCTCCATACAATGCGTGAACCTCTGATACTGACTCATGATTGGTAAGTGCAAGATATACATCCCTCTCTTTAGATGGAAGGGTCTTGAAAAGCACAAATGCTTCGGGCATATTGTGTCCACATGAACTCGATTATTATCACTTACTGAGCCAATATAAGATTAAAAAACCCGTCCAAGTATACGAACCTTTGAAGAGCATCACACGCCTAACCACTATTATGCAGGCTGGCAAATACCCCCAGATGGTGGTTTTTGCGGTTCTATTCATTCTTTTGTCAGTGCCATTTTCTTCTGTAATAGAGAATAATGAAAAACAAGAAATTAATCTTGAAAATTACTCAAATACCATTGGCCGCTCACAGATTACTTGGAGTGGAGTTATTGAACTATCAAATTCATTTACAATTAATGTCACCGAAGAATTAGTCATATCTCCATGTACAGTAGTAAAGATGTCTCCAAACATTAGGATTTATGTCGAAGGCAGAATCACAGCACAAGGTACAACTAATTGTCCCGTAATTTTTTCTCAATTAAACAGCGGTTTACACAATGGCATACAATTCAATTCTAGTTCTATCGGAAGAGGATCTCTCATTGACAATATCACTATAGAAGACTCGGTTTATGGAATCACTGCATATGGCTCAAATCCCAGAATCAATAATATTACAATTATCAATCCTTCAAGGGTTGGAATCGATTTATTTTCAAATTCAGCACCAATCATTCATGATTTATACATTGATCAAGCTGGACGTGAAGTTAGTTATTCTGATTGGAGATATGGATTAGGAGTATCAGTTGGTGCAGGTTCCACTCCAATTTTAGAAGGCGCATACATGACCGATTTGAGACTTAGAGGACTGAATTTATGGGGTTCTTCAGGGGGAATCTTTAGAGATATAGTAATCGATAATGTGACTTCCGATGGAGGAAACGCATTATCAGCAGGAGTTTGGGTCGAGGATAGTCAACCTTTGTTAACAAACATAAGCGTAGACAAAGCAGATTATGGAATCCTAGTTCGACATATAGACGATGGTTCTTTTACTAGGGCAGTAGTTAGAGACTGTGTAGTGTCTAACTCCATGTATCGCGGAATTTATTTGGATAAGGCAAACCACACTAATTATACCAATTATGAAACGGCAGATTTTACCAACACTACTGTACGCGGAACTGGCGGAAGTGGTGCTAAAACTGCGAATATTGGTTACGCTGCAATAGAAGTAAATGCCACAGGCGCTTGGTTTGAAAATACCTTGGTTGAAGATTCTACAACAGTTGGAGTAAGGTTGTTTTTAGTAGACTCATCTACTACATTTAGAAATCTAACTGTGAAAAATTCAGGAGACCCTGGTCAAGGAGCCCATGAGGCCGGTATTGCGATTAGTTCGTCCTTTTTTGCACCTAATTTCGATGGATTAGAGATATCAGGATCTGTAGGGCCTGCAATACATTCCTCTTCAGGAGGCTCGATGCAAGGTACTGACTGGTTCCTACATAATAATTCCAAGCAAGGATTATTTGTCGATTCTTCTACTTTAATCATCGAAGATTTACATTTCAATGATAATGGGTTTTCCGGAGCCCATATTTTTGATTCTCGCTATGTTACTCTATCCAATCTAAGTGCTCAAGGAAATGGTCTATTAGGTATATCGGACAGTGAAAAGGCTGGAATTTATTTTGAAAAATCAAATGATTTGGAATCAAATTCTGGAGATATTACCTGTAATAGCTGTACTGTTAAATCATCTACAGGTTCTGGAATTTTGGTCAAGGATTCGGTTGATTTATGGTTAAATAACATAGAACTAGATGACAATAATCCTTCTTACACCCCACTTTTAATCGATAATAGCGGATTAAATTTACAACAGCAGGGAGGTAGAGTCAACCTTCACGATATTCTAGTAAAAACAGAGAGAGTAGGAACAGATTTAGGTCCCGCAATGGAGATTAATAAGGCGGCTGCAAATATCGATTTACTGATTATGAGTGGTAATCACTCAGGTTTGGTTTGGAATGCAGATAATAATGGAAATTATAATTCCAGTATGAGCAGAGTTCAGTTTTCAGGGTCTTCGTGTTTAGTTCTTAGCGATCATACTGATTTGTCCGGTAGTGATAATTCAATCACACCTGAGTGTACCGGTTCTTTGATATTTCAGAATAGTGATGTTAACTGGTCTGGGCTAGTCGATTTAACATCTTCAACAGTTCTCAATTTGGATTCACTATCTTCACTGCATTTACATCAACCTAGTCAAATAGACTTCTCAAGTGCCATTATCGCCCCTTCAGCGAAAATTGATTTAGCTTGGGATGTTGATGTTTGGGTCATAAACAATAACTCGAATGGTGTACCACAATCAATAGTTGACGTTACTTTTGATCAATTCGAGATACCAGTTCAAGAGCTTACTAATGAAATCGGATTCATTTCATTTCCAAATTTTATAGGTCAGCGTTGGACTCAATCAGGCCCTTCTTCACAAACTACCGCAACTATTACTTGTAATTATGATGGTATTTCCAATAGCAGTTCAGTGACATTGGACCAAAATCGCATAATTTACTGCTCGTTGCCTCTGGGTAATCAACCACCATTCCTGAATTGGGATACGCCAGTTGATATGGAAATATTTCCTAGCGCTTCAGTTGTAGAATTCAATGCTAGTAGTTCATGGGATTTAGATGACGACCCTTTGACTTGGGAGTGGACATCTTCAATCGATGGGTTGATTGGCTCAGAATCAAATTTTTCTGTTAATGAGCTAGGCTCATCACAGGTTTTGAGCGATGGTGTTCACACTATTACCGCCAAAGTTTGCGATGATTCTGGACACTGCGTACAACAAAGTAGAATGATTGAATTGGTAAATCAAAAACCAATTCTAGTTGTTTCTTTTGAACCGGGTTTAGATCAATGGAATATTCTTAATATTCCGAGAACAGGTACATTAGAAATTAATTTGAATGGCTCATATGACCCTGAAGGAGATACTCTATTTTGCTGGTTTACGACTTCATATGGACTCCAGTACCCTCAAGACACCTCACAAAGTTGTTCAAATCTTTTCAATTACACTTTCCCTCTAACCTCAACCCCGGACAATCCAATTCCATCGTCCGATTTCTTCTCACTATCAATTTGGCTTGATGATGGCGTAAATTCTCCAGTTGAGTGGGAATTCGGAGTAGAATTGTATAATGAAATCCCCACTCCAATATTTACCGTTTCTCGAGATTCAAACTTCAGTGAAAGCATTGTAACTTTGGACGGTTCCTCAACAATAGATCCAGAGGGTGATAATCTTGAAATTGAATTTTGGTCTAGTCTTGACGGTATTTTACAATGGTCCGACGAGGAGTCCGGAAAGGTTTGGCAAGGTCACTTATCTCGAGGTTTTCACAATATAGAAATGCGAGTTACCGATGATAGACCAGAACACATCAATAATACAGAAGTTACTTCTGTACAACTCAATGTCGATAATTCATTTCCAAAATCCATCATTTCCTATCCTGTTACTTCACAAACCTATGATTCATCCGAATTAATCCAATTTTCAGCTAATGGTTCAGGAGATTATGATGCAGAATGTAGTACATTCCCTTCATCTGGATATTGGCACTGTGCGAGTATCGAGCCATTCTTTGGTTCTGAATATCTAATTGTTTCTTGGACAAGTGATATTGACGGAAGATTGACTCCTCAAGATAAGGATTGGCTAAATTTTGAGGGAAGATTGTCTGCTGGCACACATGTTCTTACTTTATCTTTGGATGATGGAATTCATGAACCTGTAGAATCATCAATTACGGTACAAGTGGTTTCTTCTGCTCCTGTTTTAGAACTTTCAACCCCAATAGATGGAAAATTCTACAACTCATCGGATTATATTTTCTGGAATGCTATTAATTCTAAAGACTATGATGGAGATAATTTTACTATGACGGTAAGGAGTAACCAATTGGATGAACCATTATTAGATTCAGTATCTACTTCCCAAACTCATATTTCGCAATTACCGGCAGGAGTTCACTCAATCGAAATTGAGTTAACCGATGAAACAGGAAAGTCTAGTTCAAATTTCTTAACCTTGTTTGTAGAAACGTCTAAACCCAATGCGAATATTATCTCACCGATAAATCTCCAATCATTTGCAGGAGGAGAGGAAATTATTCTCGAAGAAGACTCTTATGATGCAGATAATGATATTACATTTAGAGAATGGCAGATTACTTCTGTTGGTGATATATTACCATCCCAATCACTTTCTTCCAGCATAGAAAAAATCACCCTCGCTCCTGGCGATTATGATATTAAATTAATCATAAGAGATAGCCAAGGGTATCAAAATATAGAGCAGGTCAGAATTACTGTTGAGAATACAGATCCTGAATTCGATGAGCAATCATTGATATTATCTACTAATGAAATGACTACAGGTGAATTGGTTTTATTTGAAGTGAGTGTTATTCTAATAGATGCCGATGGTACCACTCAAGACGTATATGCTACATTGACTCACAAATTACAGATATGGAATTTCAATCTAAGTTATGATCAAAACGAGGATAGATGGAAAGGAAGTGTCAAGGTTAGACCTGATGAATCAGGTCGTCCGAGTTTGAAAATTACTGCTAAGGACGGAGTTGGCGATGATGCTAATATCGACCAAATCTCTAGAACCATAACTGTTGTTGATGTGGAGCAAAATAGTTCGTCAGTAGTGCTAATTGGTGGCGGAATTGGAATTATAGTGTTCATCGTAGTTATCTCAATGTTTGCTATTAGACGAAGAAGGAAGTTAGATGAAATTGAACTTCTCGAGTCATGGGATTCTTTTGGTAAAAAACCAAAGATAGATACTGATCCGGAATTGGTTTCGCAACTAGAAGGTGGGATTATTGATGGCGCAGTTGAAGTCCAAAAAGAACAAGATAGATTTGATGTTGAAGATATTCTAGAATGATTACTGTTCGGGTAAATCATTGTTAATAGAGTCAGGATTAGAACTTCTACCTCCCCAAGGAGTTTTGGTCCTGTTTAGACCAAACCTCTTAGCAAAGAGGAACTTAAAATTCTTCCATCCATCTCCCCAAGTGTGTATTTCAGCATCGCCTACTCGCGGACGATAGGGGACTGAAATTTCAATTGCTTTTTTCCTTCCAAGATGCTTTCTAGCCAAGATTTTAATCTCTTCAGATAATGGCATTCCATCATTTGTAGGCTTCATTTTTTCATTGTTGAAAATGGATTTTCTAAAAACCCACATTCCAGATTGAGAGTCTTTTATCCCATATCCAAACAATAGTCTTGCAGTAAATGACAATGCCCAGTTACCAAAGCCATGTAAGCCTGACATAGAGCCGCTTTCAGCCAATGATAATCTGTCGCATGTAATAAAATCTAAATCATCATCTAGAAGTCTCTTAACTAGTTTAGGAACCAGTTCAGCTGGATAGGTACAATCAGCATCCATAGTTACAATGATGTCATTTTTGGCAACATCGAAACCAGTTCTATAGGCTCTTCCGTAGCCTTTACGGTCTTCTAAATGAACTCTAATTCCCTTTTTCAAGGCTAATTCTCTGGTTTTATCTGTTGAATTGCCATCAACAATCATTATCTCCAAATCTTTACACCAACCTGTCGGAATAGATTCTACAGTAGGCACGATGGCTTCTTCTTCATTCCTAGTAGGAAGAATGACTGTGACAGTCACTGGTAGTAAATCGGCCATAACCTTCCGAAATAGCGAACAGTATTGAAAGCATTGGCTTAAATATTCAATAATACAACTCCAATTATGGAGACATTGAAACGCTGAACCCGTGTCGTCAGTACAATGCACATCGCAATGATTGCTGGAGAATACCCTCCTAGATGGGGAGGTATCGGTTCAGTAGTTTTTCACTTAGCTGGACATTTAGCATCATGTGGAAATGAAGTGAGCATTATTACTAGATCACACAAAGTCAACCCTCCTGGACAATCCGGGGTCAATGTTATCCAAGTGCCTTGGTTAAAATTACCAATGGCTTTTACTCGCTCATATGCAAAAAATGCTCTAAAGGCATTGAAAAAATTGCATCGAAATAAAAAGGTAGATGTTGTACACATTCACCTACCGCTTGCCTCTTTTTCAAGGAAGGAGTTTAGGTTAATTGAACAAAATATCGCCCCAATATGTTCATCATTGCACGGTTCATGGCTAGGTGAAAAGCAAGGAGTGATTAGAGCCTCCAAAGCCAAAGAGTCGGCTACTTGGAGGAATCCCAATGACCTAGCTATACGACTAACTGCTAAATATTATTCAAAATTTGAACGAGCAGGAATTTTAGAATCAAGCATTTCGGTTGCCAATTCTCAATCTACACTTAATGAATTCAAGAATTGGTATCAACCTAGTAGGGATTTTAATTCAGATGTTGTGTTATGGGGTTGTGATCACAAAGTCTTCAGGCCCCCCAATCAGGATGACGAAGAGGAACAATTGAATCACGAGAAAATTAGAACAATGTATGACTGTGCTGATGAGTTGGCGCTAAGTTATCAACCGGACACGCAAACCCCAATGATTCTTGCTGTTGGTAGGTTGGTGGCTAGAAAGGGATATATGACTTTGATTAGGTCAATGCCAAAAATTCTAGAGCAAAATCCTGGCGCTAGATTAGTAATTATTGGACGTGGTCATATGAAGAAGAGTTTAATGAAAAACGCAAAAAAGCTGGGTATAGAACATGCTATATTTATCCGAAGTAGCATGTCATTCGAAGATTTATCACAACATTTCCGGTCCGCTGACCTGGTAGTTTATCCTTCATACTATGAGGGTCAAGGCCTTATCCCGCTGGAATCGTTAGCCAGTGGAACTCCAGTAGTTACTGTGGACCAAGCGCCATTAACTGAAATGGTAGATATGTCCGTTGGCGACCTTTTCCAATCCGGCGATAGTGATGATTTAGCTAAGTCGGTTTGTAGGATTCTTGATCAGCCTCAACAAAGAGTTGAAAAGGCAAAAGCCGGAAGGGAAAGGGTACTTTCAAAATATACTTATGAGCATAACTCTGAAGATTTTCTGAGAATATACCGGTCAATTGTTAAAAATTAGATTAACTTTCAAATTTGTTTCAGTAATGCTTCGAGGCGGGTATTTGATAGGTAACATGCCAATTCGCTACCATGGGCGCGAAGCGTTTCATGGTGCTGGCTCTGGCCGCGTTAATGATTAGTTTCACACCTCCTGTTTCTGCAGATGACACACTCCAGAGTGCAAGTATTCTAACCGAAGGGGTTTCGTCAAGCGGTTATGTTTGCTATGATGATGGTTGTTCTCCAACTGATCAGACGGACTGGTGGAAAGTCTATGCTTACAAAGGAGATATTGTAGAGATATCATTTTCAGGGACTCTTCCAAATCCAAGCCTAGTTTGTATTTGGGGTGATGGTTGGGAAGGAGATTATTCAATCCATGATTCATCAGGCTCACAAATAGCATCACTGGCTCTTAGTGATGACAACCCAACTGGTACGTTGAGTAAAACAATGCCAAGTGCAGATTGGGTATATGTCAAGATTAAGGGCAAAGATAGTTGGTGTAATGATGCAATTCAATACACTCTTACCGCTTCAATCGATTCAGGAGATAGAGACACAGACGAAGACGGCTTTATTGATTCTGAAGATGACTGTGATACAGTTCAAGGTACTTCAATTTTTGATCGCAAAGGATGTATTGATTCAGATTCTGACGGCTATTCAAATCCTGAAACTGGGTGGGGCACAAATAATGGAGCAGATGCCTTTGAGAACGAACCAACTCAGTGGCAAGATACTGACAATGATGGGTTTGGCGACAATGTAGACGGCTTTCAAGGTGATTTTTGTCCTTACAAAAGAGGTTATTCAACATTAGACAGATATGGATGTCTAGACAATGATGGCGATGGCTATTCTGATGCAGACCCCGGAGGTTTAGATGGAATCACAGAATGGTTTGCTCATCCCGTCGGACTTGCTGACGCATTCCCTTACGACAATACTCAATGGACTGATACTGACGGCGATGGATACGGCGATAATTGGGAAGACCCTGAGTGGAATGAAACTCACCAAGCATGGGGCATTGGCCAATGGTTATTCAATGCCTCAACTCCAGATGCTTGTCCTTTCATAACCGGCACATCATCCTCTGATAGGTATGGTTGTACAGATTCTGATGGAGATAGTTTCTCGGACGGTGATCTAAATTGGACAGTTGTTAATGGTTCAGATGCATTCCCTAATGAACCATCTCAATGGACTGATAGAGATTACGATGGGTGGGGAGATAACCAAACCTTTGGGGCTTTATTCATAGATGATTTCCCAGATAATCCCACACAGTGGCGAGATACTGACAAGGATGGCTGGGGCGATAACCAAACCTATGGAGCAACCCAAATCGATGATTTCCCATTCATACCATCGCAGTATAGAGATACTGATGGAGATGGTTATGGCGATAATATCTTTGGTTTTGAAGGAGATGTGTGTGTATTTTCAACACCCGAGGAGGTAGAATCTGGTTGGATTTCAATGTTTGACCGGTTGGGATGTAGAGATGTAGATATGGATGGTTACTCCAACCCTACCGATGATTGGATAGCACATCCGGATGGATTTGCTGATGCTTTCCCAGAAGAAAGAAGTCAATGGCATGATACTGATTCCGATGGATTCGGAGATAATATGGAATATTTCGATGGTCAAACTTGGCGAGAGTCGTTCAGAGGCGATGGTTGTAGAACTACAGTTGGGTCATCGACATTCGATAGATGGGGTTGCCCTGATACTGATTTGGATGGATGGTCTGATTCAACCTCAACTTGGTTAGCAAGTCCTGGTGGCTCAGGCGATGCGTGGCCAGAAGACCCAACTCAGTGGCATGATAGGGATGGAGACGGTAGAGGAGACAATCCACAAGGAACTACTGCTGACGTTTGTCCAGATAATGCAGGCACATCAGTAGGTCCCGCAGAAGGTGGCGATCGGTGGGGCTGCATAGACACAGATGGTGATGGCTGGTCAGATTTAGGAGATTCATTCATCCATGAACCAACCCAATGGAGAGATAGCGACGGTGATGGATTTGGAGACTCAATTAGTGGAAATCAAGGAGACGCCTGTCCAGAATTAAGAGGTACGTCCTTACTAGACCGACTCGGTTGTCGAGATACCGATGGAGATGGCTGGTCAGATCCTACAGATTCATGGTTGGCTCATCCGTTCGGTTTAGCAGATTCTTTCCCCAATGAAGCATTGCAGTGGCGTGATAGTGATGGTGATGGATTTGGCGACGTTGCTTTAGGATCTATGAGAGATGATTGCCCTAATGAAGCAGGAGATTCAATTAGAGATTTACAAGGATGTCCTGACGCTAATGGAGACGGTTGGTCAGATGATTATGGAGCCTTAAAATCGGCAATTGCTATTTTGGGAGAAGACCCTGCAGCGTCTTGGCTAACTTACCTAGTTATAGGGTTAGGATTCATTGTTGGGGCTTTACTTGCATTGATAGTCAAGATAGCAAGGTCCGATGATGAATTGACAGAGGAAGAAATGTTCGATTCTAAACAGCCAGTAGACTTTGAATCCTTAACTGAAGAAAATATCTCTGATAACGGTATGATTCCGTTAGATCAGTTACCTCCACTCCCTCTGCCTGAAAATCCAGAATCTGTAAACTCACAAGTTGCTCAAGGTGGTGAATTAGATGCTTGAAAACCGTTTGGCAAAGGCGTTATTCATGCTCTCTGTACTTTCTTTCTCACTTCTGATACCTCAATTTACAGGTAGTGTTGTTGCAGAAGGCGATGATGAAGAGGAAGACCCCCTCGCTGAGGCTGGTTTGACTTTAGTAGCACTTAGAAATGATACATTAGATACTAATCAAGATGGCGATATAGATGCTGTCAGAATAGTTGTTGTAATGTCTACGGAAGAATTCGTTAACCTTGAATTGAGATTATTTGGTGAGCACAAAGATAGGCAGGTTGTTGAATCACAAATAATGTCCTTTTCCGGACAATCTAATGCCAGTTTGACTTATGATTCATGGGCTTATGGAGAACATGAATTGGAATTAGCAATCATTGATGAGTCGGGCGAAGAGATTACTTCAATTGTATTGCCTACATATATTCTAACTCCAGCATTAAAAACACCAAGAATAATGCTCGCACTCAATGCGCCTGAAAAGATTGAGACAGGAGATCAGTGTACTATCAATCGTATATTTGATGATGAAACTGGACCAAGGTATGGTGCAGAAGGAATTCGTACATTTTCAGGAGCCCCATTTACGGTTCTTGACTCTCAAGAAGTTCTAGATTGTTCTAGGTGGCCTGCAGGAGATTATACCTTGAGAGAAACATACCGTAATGATTTATCTCAAACTACTGAGGATTGGCTTAACCTGACTATCTACAACCGTCCAGCGCCGGCCTTCTCATTGACCACTAAAGGAAATGGAAATTCTACCGATACTGAATGTTCAATCACAATGACTCCTGATTCTAATTTAATAGACTTCACACCTTTCGTAAAAATTTGGAGAATTCAAGGAATTGCTGTTGAAAACTCTAATTCTTCTGTATATGATTGCTCAGCACTTTCTGCTGGAGTTCACCTGATTTCTCTTGAGGTGATAAACAATGAATTGATTCATACAATTCATGCAGTTAACATTATCAGGATACCAGGCCTAAATTTGACCGAAGAAGAGGCGGAAAAACTTCCGTCGCGTTCATTTGGAGATGACACTCCTACCGAATCAGTGGGATGGATTTCAATAGGAATTCTCTGCTTTGTTATAGCATTATTATCATTCATTTTCCTAGTCAGGGTAAAAGATGAAGATGAAGTATTACAGATGAGAGATTTAGGTCCAAAACCAATGATTTTGCCAGATGGTTCTCCTGACTCTGAAGGCCTCCCAACTACAGTAGATGATGAAGGTGTACTTTGGAGACAACATCCAGACGGAAGTCATGATTGGTGGGATAAAGACCTCAGAATCTGGAATAGGTGGTGAAGCACTGGATTTTATGGGTTTCAGTTTATTTGGTAGTTTTTGGTCTGTATTGCTTACATTCTCTGCTGCATTCATCTTGACATGCTTGATAATTTGGATGATTAAGGTCTATCCAAAGAAACCAAGGACAGGAGTGGAGTGGAATTCTGATTGTGAATTTCTATCAAAAGCAATAATTGAAGGTGATGATATTACATTTTACAATGTAAGGGATTTCTTCTGGCGAACAACAAAAGATAGAGATGAAAAGTGGGATGAAAAGGTAAAAGTTAACGTCAATGAAATCAAAGATGTTTGGTTTGTCGTCGACCATTTCCACAAAATTCACGGTCTAGCTCACACATTTTTAACCGTAGAATTTAATGACGGAACATGCCTTTCATTCTCTTTTGAAGCAAGGAGGATCAAAGGACAAAGATATCATCCCTGGGATGGTATGTGGCGAAATTATGAGTTATACCTACTAGTTGGACATGAGAGGGATCTTCTAGGTCTTAGGACTAATGCTAGGGGAAACAAAGATTACATGTTTAGAGCGATAACTCCTCCAGGGAAAGAGAAAGAATTACTATTTGGACTTGCTAAAAGCGTAAATTCACTTACCGATGATCCAATTTGGTATCATTCAATACTCACTACATGTAATACTTCAATAGTTAAATTAGTCAACAAGGTAACTCCGGGAAGGATACCATTTTTCCTTAGAAATTTCTTACCGGGGTACACTCCTAAAGTTGCGTTTAAATTAGCATTAATAGAGGATTGGGGCGGATTTGATAACACTTTAAACAAGGCTAGGATTGATGAAAAGGCAATGCTCTGGGATGGGGAAGGAGATTATTCAAAGATGATTAGATCTCATCTTCCGGCAAAAAAATCATCTACTTCTGAAAACCAATAACATTCCATTATTACATGAAATTGTAATGGTCGCATCGTTTGCTAGGTTATGTAATCCTCTTGAATTCGGAGTCAATTTTTCATTACTTAATTGCCATTTGCCACCGGACACATTTACCCCGTCACAATCACCAATTGCAAAGATAGAAAATTCCTTTTCCTTTTCTATAGAAAGTTTTACTCTGCCATTTTTTACCATGGAAACTATGCTATCGCTCAAGTGTATGTAACATTCAACTTCAGTCTCAAATAAGCACCAGTAAGAAGCAAATTGATGTTGGTTACTGCCACCTTCGACACCAATAATATTAATCCTATCTGCACCAATTTCACTACTGAAATTGATTGCTTTTTGTAAATCATTATTATTTTGATCATCCAATTTCTGGACTTCAATACCCATTTTGGATAATTCAGCGAGAGTGGTGTTTTCTAAGCTATCCATATCACCGATTACATAATCAACATTAATTGAAGCGTCTAAACATCGTTCTACAGCACCATCACAAGCTATGATTTTGTCACTTGAATCGATTAAATCATTTACCAGGTTTCGCTCTGGTAGATCCGAGTTTCCTATGATCAGCACTCTTACCATATACCTCGCAATAATTTATCATTTGTCAAGGATTCTACTCAATGTGAGATTTGACCCCCTACGGGGGTCAGTAGGATAATTACACAAGTATTTTTGAAGTGTTCGCGCTGTCGTAAGTCTATGGCGAGGGTCTCAACACTTAGAAACTCGCTAATTCCCGTGTTGATTGTTACTTTATTTTTGTTTCAATCAATGACTCCAGTTATCACTACAAATCCTAAAATCGAACAACCTTTAGAAGAACCTAATGTCAAGTTCAGCAACCCATTTGTAAACGAAAATAGTACCTTTTACGGCCATGATTTTGCTGGCTCCCAAATTTCCATTGATGGATTAATTGACGCCCAAGTTCGCTATGAATCGGCACTTGATATGTGGCATAGTCATGTTGTTCTCAATGCTTACAACCAAACTCCGGGTACACCAGATATCGAATTTACCGGCTATCAGCAATTAGAGATGTGTTGGAGTACTATGGAAGGCCAAGTTAGAACAATGTCAAGAAATATTTCAGGTTTTGAGACCTTAATGCACGTTGATGATGTTTCAAGTTATGAATCGGCAGATGATATTGTTGATTGTGCACTGTCCGTGAAGAAAAATGGCAGAAAAACCCTACTTTACGCCGACGGAAATAATCTCAAAGCGGCTCAAATAGCCCTTCAAAGTTCATTATATACAGCCGGAGACTCTTGGCATACCCGAACTATTCTAGAGAATGTCAATCCTACGCATATCGAACTTGAGGTGACATCATCAGATTTAGAATGGGGGGTTTTTAGAAATGATGCTGGGCAATTGTTTGAGGTCAGTTATTCTGGAACTTACTGGACTACTAGACTTCTGGACAACGGACCTATTGGGGAAGATTTAGAGTTACATATCGATGAAAATAATTTAGTTAGTCTACTATATGTAAAATCGGATGATGTAATTTTGTTGAATATTGACTCCACAGTTAACGGCACAATATCTCATGAAATAATTTTCACTGACCAAGAGGTAGGTCCACAAGTAGGATTAGACTTTGATGACTCAGGTTTAATTCAGTTATCATCATCAACTTTTGATGGCTCAGATTCATCTATTTTCATCAAGCGAAGCCTAGCAAATAATAAGAATCAGATAGGTCCAAATCCAATCCACTCTTTGGCTACTGATACAGTCAACGAAACATCCGGAGAATTGGCTTACGGAGATTTCAATAATGATGGATTTAGTGATCTTGTGATTTCTCAACCTCATATAGATACTTGGACTTCTTCAGATGATTCGATCAATTCTCCGATTGGAACTCTAAATGGTAAAGTAGACGTTTACCACGGTTCACTAAATGGCATTTCAATTACTCCAAATTTGACTTATTATGGAGAACAAGATTATCAGAAAATGGGACAAGGTCTTACCGTTGGAGATTTCAATGGAGATAGTTTTAGTGACCTCGTAGTTGGCTCTCCTGGATTTAATCAGGAAGATGGAAAAATAGATGTTTATTTTGGCTCACCATCAGGCCTTGCTAGCCAACCCGAAACCATCGCCAGTGTTTCATCGCCACCTGAAATTGGACAGAAATATGGTTTAAGTTTGGATAAGATTGACGATTTAGACGGAGACGGAATTGATGAGTTACTTATTTTATCGCTTGGAGATAACGGCTTAGGGGAATTAACTCTGTTCCATGGTTCAGAACAAAGCGATGGTTGGGGTTTATTGCAATCACCCTCTAGTATCACTCAAGGGGCTTTCTTCGGTCGTTCTATTTCAGTTTCAGGTGATATCAACAACGACGGATTTAATGATTTAGTGGTCGGTAACACTGGTTCTTTGAACAGTCCTTCAGGTTATTCTGCAGTCGAAATTTTCCACGGTAATTCAAATGGTTTTTCTTTAGAATGTGATAAATCATTCCAATCTAATTTGCAAGCAACTTTATTTGGCTATGAAGTTGAAATTGTTTCAGATATTAACGGTGACAACTTTGATGATGTTTTGATTTCTGAACCTTACAATAGCTCTAATGCATATCGTAGTGGAATGGTTTGGGTATTCTATGGTAATTCAACAGGAGTTGCCAATCAACCTGACATGGTAATTTCCGGACAGATTAATCAACTAATTGGAATTAATATCCTCTCGGCTGGAGATACAAATTCAGATGGATTTAATGACGTCCTAATTTCGCACTCAGGGTCACAACTTACGGGAACAGTTGAATTATATCTAGGCTCTCAAACAGGTTTAGAAAATCAGCATTATACTGTATCAGATGGTGGCGGTAATATTTCTATTAATGCTGCTTATGGAGCAGATTTTGATGGAGATGGAATTGGGGAATTTGTCTTTAGTCAAGAAATACCCAGCCAGTCCAATTCTCACATACTGAACTACTATATCCATACAAGAAATCTTTGGGAAAATAAGAACTTTTCAGTATCTGGAGAATTAGTTTCAATGGATTTAGAAGTTTCTTATAATGGCAAAACTAGTGTTTTAGTTTCTTCTTTGAATCAAGGGGCGATTGAAACCACGCTTTTTGATAACGCATATGACGGCTCCTCCTCGGGAGAATGGATTGACCATTCTTTAACTGACTTTAGTCTCAGTAACGTCTTTTCATCGATTGCGGTTTCTCCTACTGGTTTGCCCTATGTAGTTATGTCCGATCCGTCTAATGGGGTTGTTCTCAGAACTCCTAAAGCCATGACTGCATTGGAGTACAGTGTTCAAACATTAGGTACGACACCTGAATATATCGGGCATAACCTCGATTCATACGATCAGCAACACATCGCTTATTCAACCAATGGCAATACCCAAATTTACCTAAATGTTGAAACCCCTTCAGGCTGGACATCTGACAATGTCAGGAACTCAATTCTGATTGAATCGCCTATAGATGTACTTACTAGTATCAATAATTCAACTCACTTAATATACAGAAATTCTATCAACAATCAAATTGAATACGCATCCAATATCAATGGATGGAATATTGTTACTTTAGGGCAATCTGGAAGAGCTGTTTCACAATCACATTCTGCAATTTGGCTACCGAATGGCGATTTAGCAGTTGGTCTAATTGATTATGATGGAAATAATTACAATTTATCTCTATGGACATGGGATGGAACCACTCTTAGTAGTTCCGTAATTCGCTCAGAGTCCGATTTACAAAGTCAAATTAAACTGGCTATTACAGATTCAGGCGAATTGATTTTTGCTACATTAACATCTACTGGTTCACTAAGTATCTATGAAAAAGGGTGGGACTCTGAAGTCTGGGATGGAGTGTTAATCGACCAGCCTAGTTCTCAAGTTTCCGATATGAGTATTGATTTAGTAGGTGGAGAAAATCCAGTAATGGTGGTCAATTCTGCCAGTAATTCAGTTTATTACCGACAAGGTCCTTCCAACTGGGATTCATTCTCCACGGAACTTGTTTCAATGAATTCTGGTTCTTTAGGTATTACTCAAACAGATGATCACTACATCCTCTTTTCAACAAATAATGATTCGGGATTATTACAATGGAGCAGTCTAGAGAAACAAGGTGTTCACCAAGATAATGCGCCTTGGTTCAGTCAATCATTTAAGTCTGTAATGAGTTCTTCAAGTAACTTGAACCCTATCTTTGATAGCAATGGAACATTAAATTTAGCCGTAATTAGTGACCTAGAAAATAAAATAGTTTCATTGAACTTTTACTTAGATTCAGATAGAGACTTAATTTTTGATAAAATAGATCAATTACCTCACTTGTCGGGGCAGTGGACAGATTCTGACGGAGATGGTTATGGAGATAACCCTCTAGGGCCACAATTTGATTCCTGTCCATCAGAAAATCGAACATCTTCTTTACTAGTGTTTGGATGTAATGACTATGATGATGACGGTTATGCTGATAGTGTTGACACATGTAATAACATTAGAGGGTTCTCATGGCTAGGTAGAACAGGATGTGGGGATTTCGACCAGGACGGCTGGTCGGATAACAAAATTTCCTATCAAAATGGAGATATTTTTACAGACAACTGGAAACAAGTTTTTGATTCAGATGGAGATGGTTATGGAGATAACCATGGACCAGACTGTTGTACAACTTGGTATGACACAAATGCTCAACCCGGAGATGCATTCCCATATGACTGGAAACAATTCTTAGATTGGGATGGAGATGGGTTTGGTGATAATACCTCAGATTTAGTTGGTGGTGACCGCTGTAGATTTGATTATGGGACTTCTAAATATGATCGAAATGGTTGTTTGGATTCTGATTTTGATGGTTATTCCGACCCCAGCCCAGGATGGGGTGAGAGTGATGGTGCAGATATGTGGCCTTTCGATCCGACTCAGTGGGCCGATTCAGATGGTGATGGTTTTGGTGACAACGGTTCTATCAATGCGACTAATCCTGACGCTTTCCCTAATAGTATTGCAGTGGCAAACGATACTGACGGCGATGGATTCCCGGATAATTTCACCTCATTCTACAACGGAACAAATGCCGCTGGATTTTACATAGACGGTTGTCCTATGGTATTTGGTAATTCTAGTGACCCTCTTTTTGGGTGTCTAGATAGTGATGGAGATGGTTTCATGGACATCTACTCCTTTGATACGAGTTCTACTACTGGGCTAAGAGAAAACCAATCTGGAGACGCATTTCCCTTTGATGAAACACAATGGAAAGATACAGATGGTGACGGATTTGGCGACCAACAATTCGGCAATCAAGCTGACAAATGTCCATTCCAAGCAGGAGTGGAAAATGGAACTCTTGGTTTAGGTTGTCGTATTATCGATGATAATGACGACGATGGTGATTCTGTAATTAACGAAGATGATCAATGTCCAAATACTGACGTAGGGCTATTGGTTGATTTAATTGGATGTGCTCAAAATCAGATTGATGATGATGGAGATGGGGTGTTCAATGATGCAGATATCTGTAGTTTAACTCCAGAAGGAGAGTCTGTTGATTTAGTTGGTTGCAGCCAAGCGCAAAAAGAAGTTGATACCGACGGAGACGGGGTATTTGATTTCCTAGACCAGTGTCCAAATACTCCTTCAGCAGAGTCATCAAATAGCGTAGGGTGCTCCGAGTCACAAACAGATACCGATGGCGACGGAGTACTCGATTCAGTAGATTTGTGCCCTAATACAAGCATTGGAGCCGCAGTTGATAGTCAAGGTTGTGTTCTTGCGGGGGTTGATTCCGACGGTGACGGTACAGATGACAATATCGACCCATTCCCGGATGATTCAACCCAGTGGTTAGATTCAGACGGGGATGGATATGGAGATAATTTACTTGGCAATAATGCTGACGATTGTATTAATGTAAATGGTACTTCATTCGAAGATAGGCTTGGTTGTCTTGATAGTGACGGCGATGGTTGGTCTGACCCAAATCAGATAGATTGGTTTGCATCTCCTAATGGGCAAGGAGATTTCAACATAACAGACCCCACTCAATGGCGAGATGTAGACGGGGATGGTTATGGAGATAATCAATCAGGTAATAATCCAGACTTATGTCCAAATACTAAATCTGTATACAGAAATTTTGTCGATTCAAATGGTTGTGCAGATAATGAAAAAGATACTGATGAGGATGGAATCGTAGATAGTTTGGATAATTGCCCAACCGAGGCTAGAGGACCAGACGGGTATATCGATGGTTGTCCCTTAGAAACCTCCGATAGTGCTGATGAAAGCGTGACCATTTTTGGAATGAACATATTACTGTTCATTCTAGTTTGTGTTTCTAGTTTGGTTGGATTGATAATTATAATTTCATTGCTTAGAGGCCGAGAAGATGATGAAGATTGGTATGAAGATGAAGATTGGTATGATGATGAAGAATACCAAAATGAGCCTTTGAGTTTTCTTTCTAATTTACGCTCTTCTAGGTCTAATCTAGCTACTTCAGAACGTGGCCCTACTGGATCCCCGAGAAACATGCCGCAAAGAGGCCCTCCAAAAGGGGGTTCAAATCCTAGCATTGAAGCGCAGAGTAGGGGCCCAAGTCGTTCATCAATTAATTCAAGATTAAAAAAGTCAAGAAATAAACCACAAACGGCGAAGAGAATTAAATCTAAAGAAATTGGTGGAAAGAAAGTACGTAAAGCAAAATTAGATGTGGACATGGACATTTTTGAAGGCGTCGATTCTGTTGATCGAGATTCTGCTATTGAATGGGTCGTTAAGTCAATTAAAAATAAAAGTTCAGAACGTGAAATATTGATGGATTTACAAGAAAATGGGTGGAGTGCACCGCAATCCAGAGCCATAATTAATCTTGGAAAAAACCGATGAAAATTTATGATTAAAGCCATGTGTTT
>MDTE01126420.1_pt1 | contig 32258 bp, 22 predicted proteins | sample 811231 | NCBI WGS metagenome assembly MDTE01 (sample SAMN05326651, study PRJNA326480) | marine metagenome | isolation source: seawater | place: Indian Ocean: Red Sea | collected 2010 | reverse complement strand
GTACTCTACGACACGGGCGGTGTCGGGCTCAAGCGGACACGTGGGGAATTCTGGTTCAGGCAGGAAGTCTGTTGGTGTTGTGGCAATTGACGTGACCGGAATGACCTGTATTGTCGGGAATACGTGTGGACTGGCGGACGAGTTCTCCCGACACCTACAATGAAGCCTCACACTCCTTGCAACGGGCCGTACTTCCCATGGCGCAGTCTTTTCACGAATTGCCGATCCTTAATCAACCGAGTGACAGCCCTGGCGCACTGGAGAGCCTGGTGGCGGCCTCGGGGATTGAACGGGCAACCCGGCCGCTACCCATGAGCGCGGAGGAAATGCGCGACTGGGGGTGGACCGAAGTCGATGTGGTGTTCGTGACTGGCGACGCCTACGTGGACCATCCCAGTTTTGCCATGGCGATTCTGGGCCGGGTACTGGTGGCCGCGGGCTTTCGGGTGGGGATCGTCAGCCAACCAGACTGGCAAAACTGTGAGGCTTGGCGGCGGTTTGGAAAACCGCGTCTGTTCTACGCGATCAGCGCCGGCAATATGGACTCAATGATTAACCACTACACTGCGAACCGGAAGGTTCGTAATGACGACGCGTACTCACCCGGCGGGAGGATTGGATTGCGGCCGGATCGGGCGACGTTGTCGTATTGCCAGCGGGCGCGGGAGGCTTATAAGGGTGTACCGGTCATCGCCGGTGGAGTCGAAGCGTCTCTGCGAAGATTGGCGCACTACGATTATTGGAGCGACAAGGTCCGGCGTTCTATTCTGCTCGATTGTAAAGCTGATTTGCTCGTGTTTGGGATGGGAGAAGAGCTGATCCTGGAGATCGCGCGCCGATTGGATGCAGGTGGCGCAGTCCGTGACTTGCGGGAGTTGCGAGGTGTTGCGTATGCGATGGGTGCGTCGGAGACGCCGCCGGAGGATGCCCTCACGCTGCCGAGTTACGAAGACGTCAGCGCGGACAAACGATTGTTTGCAGAAGCCACTCGGATGATTCACAACGAGACAAATCCGCACAACGCGCGGCGTGTTGTCCAGTGGCACGATCGGCAGGCCGTGGTGGCAAATCCACCTGCTTTGCCCGTTTCCCAGGAAGCCATGGATACGATCTATGGTTTGCCTTACACCCGCAAACCGCATTTCAGTTATCAGGAGTCGATCCCCGCATACGAGATGATCAAGGACTCGGTGACGATCATGCGGGGATGTTTTGGTGGGTGTACTTTCTGTTCGATCACGACACATCAGGGGCGGATTATCCAGTCGCGGAGCCAGGGTTCGATTCAGTCAGAGATTGATGGTCTGGCTGCGGACCCCGACTTCAAGGGGGTGGTCAGCGACATTGGCGGACCTACCGCGAATATGTATCAGATGCGTTGCCGGAAACCGGAAGTCGAAGCCGTGTGTCGGCGCCAGTCGTGCATTCACCCCACAATCTGCAAATTACTGGACACCGACCACGCGCCGTTGATTGAATTAATGAAGAGTGCGCGGGAGACCCCGGGCATTAAGAAAGTCTTTGTGGCCAGCGGCATTCGCATGGATTTGGCCAGGCGGTCACCAGAGTATATGCGGGATTTGACAACCCACCACGTAGGTGGGCACCTCAAGGTAGCGCCAGAACACACCGACGAGAAGGTATTGAATCTGATGCGCAAGCCGGCCAACGATGATTTCGAGAAGTTTGCGGAAACGTTTGAAAAGGAGTCACGCGACGCGGGGAAGAAGCAGTATCTGGTGCCGTACTACATCGCGAGCCATCCGGGCAGCGACCTCAAGGCGATGATCGAGCTGGCGGTGTTTTTGAAGCGTAGTGGTTATCGCCCCGACCAGGTCCAGGACTTCATTCCGGCACCTTTTGATGTGGCGACGGCTATGTACTACACCGGACTGGATCCGTTTACACGCAAGCCCGTCTATGTGGCGCAACATCTGCGCGACCGGAAGTTGCAACGAGCACTGCTGCAGTTTTTTGCGCCGGCGAACTATTTTGACGTTCGGAAGGCTTTGGAAAAGGCCGGCCGGCAGGATTTGATCGGTACGGGTTGTGATTGTCTGATCCCCGAGAAACCACCACGCGAGGCAATTCAGGAACGCCGAGACCGAGCGAACCGATCCGTGCGCGGCGGCAAAAAGCGGGAACGCAGTGGTGGCAAAAAGAAGGGAAAAGGCAGACGCCAGAGTCGGAATCAGGCGGGGCAAGGGGATCGCCCCGGTCGGTCTTCCTTAAACGGGTAGCCAGGCCAACCGCATGTGGTGAGACGAGGGCGATTAACTGGAGAAATAGGTGTCGCCGCTGAGACTCTGCTGGTAGGTGGCGACCATCTTTGTCGCCTGCTGGCTGTTCAGCTTGCCCTCTTGAACCGCGGAAGCGGCGAGATCCCGAACGCGGTCAACGAGGTGGGAAGGGTCGTAGGCAACATAGCCCAGCACCTCGGCGAGAGAATCGCCACGACAGTGTGTGAGTGAATGGCCGTTTCCGGCGAGTTGTATACTGATCACATTGGTGTCACCCAGCAGGTTGTGCAGGTCTCCCAGCGTCTCCTGGTACGCACCTACCAGGAATACACCTAGGTGATAGGGAGTCGTGGAGTCGATGGTGTGTAGGGGCAAGCAGGGACGGCGTTGTCCATTTACAACGAATTCATCCAGTCTTCCATCACAATCACAGGTGATGTCTGCCACGATGGCGTTTTGTGTAGGCCTTTCATTGAGGCGATGAATGGGCATCATGGGAAACCACTGGTCGATTGCCCAGCTGTCGGGGAGGGATTGGAAGATGCTGAAATTGCCGTAATAGACATCGTGACCGTCGGGAAGCGACTCCAATCCTTCCGGGACGTGGCTGAGGCCCTTCAGGCGACGTTGCAGGCGAGACAAGATCCCACGAAAAAGGTAATCCGCATGAGCCCGATCCCGGAGGGAAATGCGGCCGTGATTGAATAGTGCGAGAAGCTCGCTGCGGTAATAGACGGCGTCGTTGTAACACTCCTGCATGTTGTGATCGTTCAATCGTGCTTCGACTGCGTGCAGGCTCTTGAGAAAGTTATGCGACGGCGCGTTGACGGTCTGAGGAGAGGTGGGGCCATGGAAGCGGTTGACTTCCAGGACATTGAATATCAGGGCCGAGTAATATGCGGTTAACGCACGACCGGACTCGCTGACAATGTCAGGATGTGCCTGTCCGGTCTCGGCACAGACGGTGCTGATTGCCTCGACGACGTCAAAGGCGTATTCCAAGGTGCCGTAGTTGCGGCTACTTGTGCTGTTGGTCTGTGACCCATCGTAGTCGACAGCCAGCCCGCCACCGATGTCCAATAAGCCCATCGCCGCACCCTCACGCGCCAGTTCCACGTAGATGCGTGATGCTTCCATGGCCGCATCGCGGATCGCTCGAATGTCCGGGATCTGCGATCCCTGGTGGTAGTGGAGCATGCGGAGTGACGAAAGGTTGCCGGTGGAACGGAGCGTCTCTACGACCTGTAAAATCTGTTCCGCGCTGAGGCCGAATACACTGCCGTCCCCACTGGATCGTGACCATTGCCCTTCGTGCCGGGTAGCGAGTTTAGCACGCACACCAAGAGCCGGAGTCACGCCCAGACGCGCCGCTCGATCGAGAATCAGCTCCAGCTCGCCGGGCATCTCCAACACCAGGATAACTTGCAAACCCAGTTGCTGGGCGCTAAGTGCGAGGTCGACAAACTGGCAGTCCTTGTAGCCGTTGCAGACGAGTAAGGCTTCCGGGTCACGCAGGTACGCCAGGGCCGCCAACAGCTCAGGTTTGCTGCCGACTTCCAGTCCGAAATGATAGCGTTTTCCACAGCGGGTTACCTCTTCGAGAACCTGACGCTGTTGATTGACTTTGATGGGGTAGACGCCGCGGTAGCAACCTTGGTAGTCGCACCGCTGCATCGCGTTGTGGAAGGACTGGTTGAGTCGGTCCAGTCGCGCGGCCAGCAGATCGGGGAAGCGGAGCAGAAGCGGGGTGTTCAGGCCTCGGCGTTGGGCTTCGTCCACAATGCCAGGAAGGCCCAGTGAAATACGTTGGCCCTCGCGATCCAGATAGACTTCCGCTTCGCCGCGGGGTGAGATACCGAAGAACCCATTCGACCAGCTGTCGACACCGTAGGCTGCCAGGGAGTCGACGATGGTCCAGTCTGGAGAGCCGGTCGACAACCGGGGCTCGATTGTTGGGCGAACGTCGCGGAGATGGGGGGGGCGGAGGTCCATGCTGGACAGGCGTGTTGGGGCGGGAGGACTGCGGGCAGGCAGCGACCGGTGCAGGGTCTTACCCGCGAAGCCTGACCAGAATGCGAATACAACAGAGAATCGCAGCCAAGTCAACCCGAACTGGTTGGGCCCGCGTGGAGGGTGGTCCCCCCACTGGCTGACGACGGTCGACGGACCCTCTATGCTGGCGATAGGGTTTCAGGTTGCTGAGGGGATCGAGCGGCGTTTGCCTCATATCGAGTTTGGGTATTGTTTTTCCATAAGGTGAGCTTGTGAAGACACTCCGTGTGGCCACGTGTCAATTTTCGGTGGAACCCGACGTCGAGCACAACTGCCATTGGGTGCTCAAACAGATGGCACAAGCTGCCCGGGAAGGCGCCCAGATTGCGCATTTTTCGGAATGCGCGTTGTCTGGATATTTGGGTGTCGATTTGCCGGGCGAAGGGCAACTGGATTGGGCGGCCTTGCGGCATGCAACCGAACGTATTCAGGAGGCGGCGCGGCGGCTGAAAATGTGGGTGGCGCTCGGGTCGACGCACCAGTTGTCGCCCGGGGTTCGGCCGCATAATTCGGTCTACGTGATCGATTCGCGTGGTCGGATTGTGGGCCGTTATGACAAACGTTATTGCACTGGGGAAATGCGCCCCGCACCGACATTTGATCTGGCGCACTACTCTCCGGGAGGGCATTGCACGACGTTCAAGATCGGAGGTGTACGATGTGGAATATTGATTTGCTACGACTATCGATTTCCCGAATTGTACCGTGAGTATCGCAGGCTCGGTGTGGAAGTGCTCTTGCAGTCATTCCATAATGCGCGGGCGACTGTGGTGGATGACCCGAAATACAACATCTGGAAGACGATTGTTCCGGCCACGATGTCGTGTCGCGCGGCCGAAAACTATTTCTGGATTAGCGCCAATAACAGTACCACGCGCCCTTCCAGATGGGCCAGTTTTGCGGTTCGCCCGGATGGGCAAGTCGTCGGTCGCTTGAAGCTCCATCGGTCAGGTGTTTTGTTCACCGAGATGCAGGTGGGTCCTGGGTATTTTGACGCGGCTGGCCCCTGGCGTGACAGCACCTTGAAAGGTCAGTTGCACAGTGGCCAATTAGTTGACGACCCCAGGTCTCGTGATGTGACGTGCTTGTGATCCGGTGGTCACCAGACCGTCAATTCGACGCGATGTTGATCGAGCGCTGCGCGCTCCTGTTCGTTGAGAGACCACCCGAATGCTCCGAGGTTATCGTCGAGTTGAGTGATCGTGTCCGCACCTGTGATGGCCACGCTCACGTGCGGTTGGGAGAGGACCCAGTTGAGAGCCAGTTGAGGCATGGTGACACCGCGGGCCTGGGCGGTGTGGCGAGCGGCCTCCAGCAGGTCGGCGGAAGGACCTCGCATGATGGCGTCGAATTCGGGACGCCGAGCGTCCCACAGCGACCCCGCGGGAGGTGCGGTGCCCGGTTGGTAGTTGCCACTCAACAAGCCAACAGCAAGTGGGCTATAGGCCATTAATCCGAGTCGCTGGTCTTCGACCAGCGGTAGCATTTCACGTTCGATCTGGCGGTTAAGGAGACTGTAGTTGTTTTGTGAGCAGATGGGGCGCGTGATCGCTTGCCGCTCACATGTCCAAAGCGCTTTGCAGAGTTGCCATGCCTGGTAGTTGCAGCACCCGATGTGCCTCACCTTGCCGCTTTTTACCAGTTGGTCCAGCGCGGCGAAGGTCTCCTCCAGGGGGGTGAGGTGGTCAAAGACGTGCAGCAGGTACAGATCGATTGTGTCGGTCCGCAAACGCCGCAGAGACTGTTCGGCTTGCAATACGATGTTGGCTCCACTGCCACCACCGCCATCGAACCCGAGTCCGACTTCGGCACCCACTTTGGTGGTAATCACGACCTCCTGGCGGTGCTGGGCCAGAACCCGCCCGAGAATTTCTTCTGAGCTGCCATGTTCATTTGGCGCCCCAGTCAGGAGGCGGTATTTGTTGGCACAATCAATGAAATTGATTCCTGAGGCGATGGCGTGTTCGATCAGGCGCTGCGCCTCGCGTTCAGAATCCTGCCCGCGGAATCCAAGTCCCAGTGCGAGACGCGAAACACGTAAATCGGTGTTGCCCAGATTGGTATACTGCACGGGTTGCTCTCGAAATCAGGGGCGTGCCTCCGCAGGATGCCCAGCGGGCTCCCTATCATAACCGGGCAAGGGCCGAGGACCTGGCAGGTCGCCAGTTGATGGGACGGGTGCGTAGCGGGTGTTGCCAAGGTACGGCAACGGCCGGGCAGAGAAGAAGGTGAGATCCGCAGCCAGGTGGCCATGCGGCCAGCTCTCCGGTTCAGGCCGATTCGGAAGCGGCTTTCTCGGCACGACGGGCGCGTCCAGCAGCCCGGAAGGACTGAATACAGGCCACCACATAGGAGGCGCTGAGGATTCCCATGACAACTGTCATCGTCAGGCCCAGATAGCTGGGGCTTTTTTCGCTGGCCAGGGCGCGGGCAAGATTGCCCAATGCGCCCAGCACGCCGATCAGGCCCACCAGGGCAGAGATGTGCATGGCGTGCATGCGTGCGGATTCCTTGACGGCCGAGATCACGCCACAGAGCACCAGCAGCACACCGACCACTGAAGGGATGAAGGCGGTGAGGCTTTTACTGTCGGCGTCTGCCATGAAATAACCGGCAGCCCCGTTGAGGATCAACAGAATTCCGAAAACGTAAGCATAGGTCACCATAGTGTCGTTCCCACAAAGGTCAGCAGGGTACGGGGGCGGCCGACAAGCCAACGTGTCGACGCTGAATCCACTATAGGGAGTGGGGATCGCTACGGGAAGGTCGGCAGTACGTCTGAAGGGGCGGGCACCTGCCCAGCCGGTGCTTGGCTCGTCGATATGTGGGCTGGTGTTCTATAATCAGATCCTATGAATAAATCGTTGTTGATTATCAATATTGCTGGGCTCGGCGCGGAGGCAATCACCTCGGCGACGCCGAATCTGCTGGGACTGAGTGAAGTGGGAGGCCGACTGGCGGTTCAGCCGCCGGTACCGGCGTTGACGAGTGTTTCCCAGGCCACACTTTTGACCGGAACAAGACCGGTTCAGCACGGGATCGTAGCGAATGGGTGGTATTTTCGCGAATTGGCAGAGGTGCTTAACTGGCAGCGTTCCGCGCGGCTCCTGACGGGTGCCCCGCTGTGGGAGGCCTTTCGCGAACGCGATCCAGGGGTCCGCTGCGCGAATCTGTTCTGGCGTTATGCGACGCATGCGTCGGCAGACCTCAATGTTACGGAACGTCCTACGTACTGGGCGGATGGGCGGAAGTCGCCTGACATCTACACAGAACCATCCACGGTGCGCGATGAACTGGTTGAACGTTTGGGACCATTTCCTTTGTTTCGCTTCTGGGGCCCCGCAGCGGATATCACTTCGTCGCGTTGGATTGCCGATGCGACGCTCCATGTCCTGGGCCAGCAACAGTACGGCGTGATCCTGACGTATTTGCCGCACTTGGACTACGATCACCAGCGTTATGGGCCCGAGTCGCCGCAGGGTTCTGCAGCGCTTCAGGCCGTCGATCGGGAAGCGGGACGGTTGATTGATGCCGCACAGGCGGCTGGCCTGCGGGTGGCGGTGTTGTCGGATTATGCCTTCGAAAAGGTGTCGCAACCGGTCTACCTCAATCGTGTATTGCGTGCGGCCGGTTGGTTACAGGTTCAGCGTGCCGAAAATGGGGAACTCCTGGAACCGGGTGCTTCGACCGCATTTGCCGTCTGCGACCAGCAGGTAGCGCACATCTACGTGAATAAGCGGTCTGCCGTTGGGGAAGTCCGTAAATTGCTGGCGAACACAGACGGCGTCGAGCGGGTAATGCATGGTGAAGAAATGCGCGAGGCCGGGATCGATCACGCGCGTGCGGGCGAAATGCTGGCATTGGCGGCTCCCGACCACTGGTTCGCCTACCCTTACTGGCTCGAAGAGCGACTGGCTCCGGATTTCGCAGGCTGCGTCGCGATTCATGACAAACCAGGTTTTGATCCAGCTGAGTTGCTGTGGACTCCAGGCTGGCAAGGAAAGCTGAAGGTGGGCTGGCGGTTGGTGCAGAAATCGCTGGGGTTGCGCGCGCCCTTTGATTTGATCCGCCGGGATCCAACACCAATACGGGGCGCCCACGGCCGCGTTCCGACGACAGATGCGAATCGTCCAGTTCTGATTACGAGTTGGCCGATTGAAGCCACACAACCAGTGCCCATGGAGTCGGTCCGGGCACTACTCATCTAGGGCACAGGCAGGGGTGGAAAGGGTGATCGATGGTTGCGTGCTGTCGTGACCTGCCTGAAAACGCGATGATGTGCAGGCCGGAATGTTGTGTTCCAGCGGGGCGCACCAAGGCGCCTGTGGCGGAGGTGGGATTCCAGCGACGGAGCCAATGTCTGGTATGATGACCGCGCCAGGTGTGAGGATCATTGTCGCGTGTTTCAGGTGAACGATGCGTATCTTGCGGGAGGATGTCGGTTGTGTGGTGCTGCTGGCGGCGGTGGCGGTCTCATCGGCGCCAGCCCAGCGCGTGGCGCTGCAGACGCAACGGACATGGCGATTTGAGTCGGATCATGTCTGTATTACGAACGCCTTTCCGGGAGCGCGGCTAAGCGATTGTCAGCGCGTGGCGCGCCACGAGTATCGGCTGGTCGTACGTCCGGAAAACCAGCCGGTGAATAACAGTGCGTGGTATGCGTTTCGCGTCGACGTTCAGGAAGCGGTGACCCTCACCGTCCACCTTGTCTACGAAGGGGGCCGCCACCGCTACCATCCACACCTCAGTCCGGATGGCCGGGTGTGGCATGTGCTTTCCGCGGAACGGTACCGTCACGACCGTGCACAACACTCTGCCACGTTGACCCTGGCTGCGGTCGTGGAGCACCCGTTATGGGTGGCTGGGTCGGCACTGATTGGCGTAGCCGATCTGGATAAGTGGTGCCAACAGCTGGCGAACGATCGCTTTGTACAACGTGCGGTGGTTGGGCAATCTCTGGGTGGAAGACCCTTGCACATGCTTACGATTGGAGAAACCACTGCCGCAAATCTGGTATTCATCATCAGCCGGCAACATCCTCCGGAAGTTGCCGGAACGATGGCGCTGCAAGCATTTGTCGAAAGGCTTTGTGCGAAAGAGTTATTGGCACGCCAATATCGGCAGGCATTCACCACAGTGGTCGTCCCGTTAATGAATCCGGATGGTGTGATGCAAGGGCACTGGCGGCACAACAATAATGGTGTCGATCTGAATCGCGACTGGCGTCTGTTTGCGCAACCGGAAACGCGGCAGGTCCGCGACGCACTTCTTAAGGTTGCGGCCGTAGCAGATGCTCGACCTTTCCTGTTTCTCGATTTCCACGCTACGCATCGCAACTTGTTCTATACCCAAGCCGACCAGCACGAGACGTTTCCGAAGGATTTTACAAGGCGGTGGCTCGTCGGGCTGCGACAGCGTTTCCCGGAATATGAATTTCGCCGGCATGGTTCTCACAATCCGAGGGGAGGCACATCAAAATCGTGGGCGTATGAGCAATTCGGGATTCCTGCGATTACCTATGAAGTGGGTGATCGAACCCGACGGGAGTTGATTGATCGTTTCGCGGCGGGTGCGGCTGAGGGCGCGATGAAGCTGCTGCTTGCCGCGTTGGCGGGTCGTGCCGGCGCAGCGGCGGACAGTTCGCCGTGCGGCGGCGGTGTCTGCCATTGACGAACAGGGCGCAGGTAGCGGAGACGCCGGCGTTGGTCCAGCAGGAGGGAGTGGTAGTGATTGGGACAGCGGACATTGTGATTGTCGGGGGCGGAGTCCATGGCTGCAGTCTTGCTTTCCAACTTGCCGTAGCGGGCGCAGGCAGCGTGGTGCTGCTGGAGCGGAGTTGCGTCGCAAGTGGCCCCACCGGGCAATCGGGCGCGATGATACGGCCGCTGTTTGACCAGCGGGTTTATGTAGAGCTGGTGATTGCATCGACACGGATGTTTGAGCAGTGGGACCAGATTGTGGGTGGGGACGCTGGATTTGTACAGCAAGGATTCCTGCGTATCACCAATTCACTGGATAGCGCGGAGATTGGCGGTGATCTGGCACTGACACGGTTGCTGGGTGAACCTGTGGAGATTCTCGATACAGCACAGTTGGCGGAGCTGGTGCCGATGGCCAACTTCCGGGACGGTGAGCTGGGAATTCTGTTTCCGCGCGGTGGCTATGCGGATCCCTACCAGGCGACGGTTGACCTTGCTGCTGCGGCAGTCCGTCACGGCGCCCAGATTCTAGAGGAAACCCAGGTCACGGGATTGCGGACGAAGTCGGGTCGGATGACAGGGGTCGAGACGACCGAAGGGCTTATCGCGACTTCCGTGGTGGTGAATTGCGCGGGTCCCTGGTCGGACCGGATTGCCCGGATGGCGGGTGTGGAGCTGCCGATTGAGGTACAGCCCGCACCGACCTGCTTGTTTCGCAGGCCACGAGAAATGGCGACGGTGGGACCGGTACTCTCCGATGGGGTCCACCAGGTGTACTTGCGGGCGGTCGGTGATGCCGTTTACCGCGCGGCGCACTTCGGCCGTGCGGAAAGGACGCTGGATCCGGATCGGTTTGACAGGTCGGTGCCGCCGGAGCAACAGCAAATGCTGCGTGACGGGATTGCGCAACGTTACGACGCGATGCGACGGACACCCTCACTGGGTGGGTTTACGGCCATCTACGATATGAGTCCAGATGGCCATCCGATGGTCGGTCAACTGGAGGGGGCGGACGGGTTCTGGTCGGATTGTGGTTGGAGTGGGAACGGCTTTGCGCCGGCGCCCGCCGCAGGGCGAGCTTTGGCCGCGTTGATTCTCGGACGCGAACCGGACGTTTCCCTGGCTGGATTTAGTTGGCCTAGAACGGTCGACCTGGGAAGCCGTCTTTATCCGGATTGGATCCACCGGTAAAGACTCGGTGAGGTCACGGCGCCACTTTCCGATAGGCGGCAATACCACCGATTTCGGGTAAGATTTCAACCCGGTCGTGGAAACGCCGTGGACGTCGGTTGGAAATCAAGACGGCGCCCACGCGGAGCCGCTCCAGGACCGCGTCCGCTGTAATCACATCGATCCCCAAGGGCGAGTAGACGTAGCAGAGATCGTAACGACTGAGATCGATGACCTCCGGCTGAAATGCGTTTCCCGTTTTCAAACTGACGCGAGCAGGGGAATAGGCTTTCAGTCGGGACAGCTTTCTCAACAGGCAGTGCGCGAGGCGGTTGAGGCCAGGGTGCTGCTCGATACCCGTTGCGTGCGCTGGACTGTAGTAGTGCACCGTCGCGATCATCGTCCCGATGCCGCTGCCGAAATCGAGGAAACGTGTTCCCTGGTTCAATAGCTTCTGCCTGAGCAATTGCTGAACGAAATGGATGGCAAAAGAGGTGCCACGGGAGTCGAGGACGTAGTGGCCCCGGGTTTTATCCCACAACTCGGGATGCCGGTGGCGGGCCTTTGCCATGGTGTTGCGGTGACAATGTCCCAGATAGGCTGAGAATTCCTCCACCCGGGCCGGGGTCACGCAGCGCGCGTCACGCCGCGCTGCCATGCGTGTCAACTCCATGAAATAGTGCGCGTAAGGAAGGCTGGCTGGAAGTTCGCGGGTGATCGATTGCTCGGCGAGATCGCGGCACTGGTCACCGGCCTGATCGGTGGGTACGGAGCTCGGCACGTCGACCGCGGTGACGAATTCGGTGGGAAGCGAGGGGATCAGCCTCCTCGCCAGGAACGTCTGCAGTTCGTTGGTCGTTTCTGCCCCAGCGCTGCGACAGAGGTGGCGAATGAGGGCCCGTTCCTGCACCCGGACCTTCAGGTGAATACCGTATTTGTAGGTGCTCCCCAGGAAACGGGCTGACTCCTCCGTGTAGATATAACGCCGCAAAAATGCGCTATCTGCCAAGGCCTGTCGCAGCTCGAGGAAAACCCTGGCGGTGGTCTGGGGGGCGGTTCGCGGCGAGGGTTCCGGCATAACAGGTCTTCCTGTAACGGGGAACGCAGCTGGACTTGCCCGGGCGCAGTCAGGGATTGCGCGTACCGGGTGCGAGTGCTTCATCCACGGCCTTGTCAAATTCGTCAGCGAAATTGATCTCGGGGACCTCCGTGGCGACTCCGGCCTCGTTGGCTGCCTCCGTCGCGGCGACCACAAAACCTCGCAGTTCCTCATCCGTGAGCGATTGCCGAAACGTCCGTGGGCCCTCCGGGCTCTCACGATCACTGATCGTATCCAGCACAGCACTGACCGTGTCAGGTGGAATCGATTCGTCCAGTGAGCCATATGCGAACCGCTGGATCTCGCGGCGCGCGGCCTCTTTCTCGTCGGCGTTCAGTCCCGATTGATCGAGGTACTGGCGTTCCACCACGAGTGCGGAGGCTGCCGGCAGTAAGGGGCTCTCGCTGATCACCTTGACGATTTGACCGAGTTCTTCGGCGCTGAGGTCGCCGTCCGCGTATTGTTGCGCTAGCTGATCCAGACGCCGGTCAATCCGTTGGCGTTGTTCCGCTGGAATCCGTAGTTCTCGGATGGCCCGCTTGATGACCAGGCTGCTAGTTTCCGCCGCCAGGAAACGCCAGTTGCTCACGACCCAGAACGAACCAACGGTCGCGATCACAAAGCCCACAGCGGTCAGGCAACCGCACCCTAGTAGCAGGTTTCGGCAGCCTTTTGATTGAGTAGGAGGCGTTGCGGCCGGGGAAGCCCCGTTGGGGAGGGGGATTTGACGGGGGGGAGGCGGGTGGCTTGTCGAATCCACGGTTGGGTCATCAGACATAAGGTAATCCACGGCGACCAGTGCTCAGGCAGGGGCATCATAGCAGCTGATGGGGGGGCGACAATACATACGGTCTGCCAGAGGCTATAGGGTGAGTTGGTGGATTTGTGCGACGCTGCGTTGGATTTCTTCCGCCGTGGTTCGATGGTTCATCACGACCAGCCTGAGAGTGGTACGGCTTGCGAGTGTGGTGGTGGACAACATCAACTCGCCGCTGGCGAGCGTGGCTTCCATCAGCTTTGTGTCTCGTAGTGCGCGGTCGACTTCCGTTTCGTGAGGTTGTTTTCGATGTCCAAAAGTGACGATGGACAGGACTGGATCCTGGACTTCCAGTCGCGGGTTCTTACGCAGCAGGTCAGCGGCAAGTTGCGCCAGTTCCATATCGTGTTCAATCTGCCTGGCCAGTTCCTTGCGTCCTGCCGAACGCAATAACATCCAGACTGCGATGACGCGGGCGGGCCGTGACAGCTCGGGTCCGTGGTCAAGGAAGTTGACTTCGTCGCGTGGCAGGTCGGCGAGGTATTCGCCATCGGCGGAGAACGTCCGTTTGAGTATCTCAGGATCTCGGACCAATGCGCAACCTATGCCCATGGGGCAATAGAGCCATTTGTGGGGATCGAGGGTCAGGGAGTCGGCGCGGTTCAGACCCTGCAGCAGCTGTTTGCCGCGCGCACTAATCGCCGCAAATCCGCCGTATGCGGCATCGACGTGGAACCAGATGTGTTCCCGCGCGCAGAGGTCCGCAATGGCTGCGAGCGGGTCGATCGCGCCAGAATTGGTGGTGCCGGCGGTCGCGGCAACGGCCAATGGCAGACGGCCATCGCGACGATCTCGAGCGATGCACGCCTGCAACGCGTCAACGTCCATTTGGAAATTGGCGTTGGTGGGAACGTTGCAGATGGCGGCGCTCGGAAATCCAAGGACGGCTGCGGATTTCCGCAGGGACGCGTGGCCTTCAGGGGAAACATAAACAACACCGCGTTCCAATGCCGCGGTTCCCGCGCGTGTTCTGGCGGCAGCCAGACCAACAAGATTTGCCAGCGAACCACCACTGGTAAAAATTCCTCCAGAGTGGAGTGGGAAGTCGAGCATTTGTTTGATCCAGCGGAGGACGGTCAACTCGAGTGCGCAAACGGTCGAGCCACCAAGCCAACTACCGGAGAACGGGTTCGTCCCAGCGGCAAGCATACCGCCGAGGGCACCTGCGAAACTGGAGGGACAAGGGATATAGCCGTGGAAACGCGGGTGGTTTACCAAGGTGAGGTCGGGAATGACCCGATGGAAAAAGAACTCCAGGCAGTCGTCCAGCGCATGGGGATCTTCCGGAAGTGCCTCATCGACCAGGGAGGCGAATTCGGTGCGTGTCCCACGCCTGGCAACCGGTTGGTCGGGGAGCGTAGTGTGATGTGCAACGAGACGATCGATCAGGGCGTAACCGACCCGACGCATCGTCTCCGCGTCCGGGTCCAGGGCGGGGCGCGCTGCGGTACCGTAAATCGTATCGTCCTGTGGTGGGGGTAATTCGGGCATGGTGGTGCTCGCGGAGTCAATGGCGGTGTTGGTGTACTTGACGGGATCGGCGGTAGCGACCGAGCCGCTGCGGGCCCTTGAGCGTTTCCCGGAGTTGGCGGAAACCTTTCCGTTCGGGTTCTGGTACACGCAGGCACCAATGGACGAGCAGCTGGCTGGAGCGTTCCAGGAAACGTATCAAGAACGACGTGGGAAATTGTTCCACCTCTGGCCCGCCACTATACCAATGCGCTGATCACGGCCCATCCGGCTGCCAATACGGAATCGCTGGATGTCGCCGGTCAGTACGGGATGAAGCTGATTTCCTCCGCTGAATTTCTACACGGACATATCAATCATGCCTGGGCAAGTGACCGGGAATTCCGCCATGCAGCAGGTACTTCAGCTGGCGGCGGGGCATGCTAGCCAGGTCAAGTCGCACCTGCAGTTGCTGGCCTACCTGGTATTTGATGAACCACGCGCTGCGGCCGCTGGGAAGATCCAGAGAGTCTCTGACAGATTCTTCGAGAGCGACTCTGGCCACCCTGCGATTTATACGCATTCGGACGTACCTCTGGGTCCGCTGAAGCAGAAGGCGCAAGGGAAGTTCTTACAAACCCGGGATGTGATTTTGTCCGATTGTTACAGGGTCACAGCGCAGAGCGGCCGGGATCCTTGGCTCTATGGGGACGTCTATCTTTCGGAGTTGCGGTGTTCCAATCCGCATGCATTGCAATGGCCCATCATTCAGGCGTTTAAGAAACCGTACACTATTTCTGCGCTCCCTACGCCGGCGGAATTGCGTGTCATGGTTTATCACACGGGTGGCCCAGGGAGCCAAAGGAGCATTTTTTTTTACTACGCACCAGGCTTACCTCGGGTCCTGGGCGAGGCGACATTGGTTTTATCGGGGCAGTGGGACTCCCTGGTTCGGGCGTGAACCATTGATGGAGTAAATTGGCCGTATCGGCGCCCATCTGACGACGGCCGGTTCGCTCTTGGTGCCGTTACATTACGCGCCGGACTATCCGGTTCATGTCGGTACCATCGGTGCGCCGTTTTGGCCTGAACAGGGGCAGGTGTTGGCTGGGTACTGGGCCGCTGGCCTGGAGTTGCCTTCTGACTACGCAGCCGTCGTGGAATACCCGCCGCAGGAATGCGGCCGGGGAATCGTCTGGCGGGGGGGCGTTTGACCCGCGCGTCAGCACCGAACGCGTGCGGCGCGGCATGCACTATGCTCTCCTGATCAGAAATCTCGTCGAATACATGTCGTCAGCCCCTTGACGGAGGACCCCGCTAGCGGTGGGTTGGAGAATTTCTGTTGGCTGTCGCAGGATCGGCCGATCCATAGAGGAGGTATCGTTTCTGCGCTCCGCGGGAGGACGGTGTGGCATCCGCCGGGCAGGCAGGAAGCGGGAGCGGCAATCTTAGGCCGCGGAAACTGCAGAAGGGACTCGCGAGATGACCAACGATCAGGCGATTGCGTTCGGCGTGTTGTCGATGACACTCGTCCTATTTGCCTGGGGCAAATGGCGTTACGACATCGTCGCTGCAGCCGCCCTGTTTACATTGGTCGCAGTGGGCATTGTGGATGCGCAGGAGGCTTTGTTGGGTTTTGGTCACCCGGCGGTCATTACGGTCGCTGCGGTCCTGGTGATTAGTCGCGCACTGCGCAACTCCGGCGCGGTGAGTCTGTTGGCACGCCAGTTGAAGCCGCTGGCAGTGAATCCTACGGCGCACGTGCTGAGCCTCTGTGTGGTGGTGGCCGTCTGCTCGGCCTTTATGAACAACGTTGGGGCGTTGGCGCTGCTTTTGCCAGTGGCGCTCAAGTCGGCTGCAGAGAGAAAATGTTCGCCGGCGATCATCATGATGCCACTGGCATTCGCCAGTATCCTGGGGGGCATGGTGACGATGATCGGTACACCGCCGAACATCATTATTGCGACGTATCGCGGGGAAATGGCTGGTGCGGATAGTGCCTTTGGGATGTTTGATTTTTCACCCGTTGGTGGAGTCGTGGCGATTGGCGGCGTGTTGTTTGTTGCCTTGGGAGGGTGGCGGTTGATTCCCCGCCGCCGGGACGAGTCTCCAGCGCATGAAGCGCTGGCGGGGATTGGCGAATACATTACCGAAGTCAGGATTCCCGAAACCAGCAAACTGATAGGTGAGCGGGTTGGGCAGGTTGAGGAACTCTCTGGCGAGCGTCTGGAGTTGATTGGACGGATCGACCGTGGCGGACGTTTCTCAAGAAGCTCGCCACGACACGCGATTGAGCCGGCCGAGGAATTTCTGGTGAAGGCGGATCCCGCCCATCTGAGTGACCTTTTGAATGAGTACGGGTTGGAGTTGACCAAGTCGACCCAACGCCGCATCGACAATCTGGAAACCCGGGATCACTCATTTGTGGAAGCGGTGGTGACCCCCGGATCGCTGCTAGTGGGACGTGACCGGAAATATCTCCGGCGTCGTAGTGCAGGTGCGGCGGTACTCCTGGCCATTGCTCGGCAGGGGCGTCCGATTCGACGACGCATGGCCGATGTTCGGTTTCGAGCTGGCGACGTTCTGTTGTTGCAAGGTGAGGAAGAAGACCTCGATCTGATGTTTGGCAGGCTGGGACTGTTGACGCTGGAGGGACGCGATCTGGCGGTGGTGCGTTTTGGACGGATTGCTGAGGCCTTGGCGATCTTTGCGGTGGCGATAGGTCTGGCGATTGCCGGTTGGTTGTCGACGCCGATCGCGTTCCTGGGCGCCGTGCTGGCGTATGTGGTCACGGGCATCCTGCCGGCGCGAGAGATTTACCGTGAAATTGATTGGCCGATCATTGTCCTGCTGGGTGCGCTGATTCCCGTGAGTGGAGCCTTGTCCTCGACGGGCGGTTCGGCGTTGATGGCGAATGGAATCCTGCAGCTCACGAGTGGGCTACCCGCCGTGATGGTGGTCGGGTTGGTCATGGTGGCTACCATGTGTTTGTCTGATGTCATCAACAACGCAGCGACGGCGCTAGTGATGGCACCCGTGGCCGTACAGATTGGCACGGCATTGAATGCCTCCCCCGATCCATTCTTGATGGCGGTCGCTGTCGGGGCGAGTTGCGCATTTCTGACCCCGATCGGACACCAGTCCAATGCTCTGGTGATGGGGCCAGGTGGGTATCACTTTGGCGACTATTGGCGCATGGGATTGCCTTTGGAGATTCTGATCGTCATGGTTGCCACGCCCCTCATCCTGGTGGTGTGGCCACTCTGACGCAGGGGTTCCGGACGTCACATCCGGCAGGCTCTTTGCTCAGGAGAATAGATCTCCTGGCAGAGCGCCAGTGGAATCGGAGTACCGGGTCGTGGTCACGTCGAGCGTGTTGAGCATGCTGACGAACAGGTTGGTCATGGGGATATGGTTTCCGTAAATGCGGTAACTGCCATGATTCACACCGAGCTTTTTTCCACCGGCAAGAATAAGTGGATAGTTTCTTGCATTGTGGGTGGTGCTGCAGGCGCTGCCAAACAAAACCAGAGTATTGTCGAGCAGCGGTCCGGATTCGTCGTGTACGGTTTTGAGACGCTCCAGGAAATAGCCGCAGTGGCTGGCCAGCCAGCGATCGTAATTGCTCCAGTTCTCCCATTCGGTTGAGTGACTGATACTGTGGTGGCCTCGTTTGATCCCGCAGGCCAGCTTGGGGAAGTGGTCGGCGAAACCGATGCCATCTTCCCGGCCAAGCATGTACGTCATTACGCGGGTCATGTCCGTCTGCAGCCCGAGAACCATGATGTCGAGCATCGACCGGATATAAGCCTCGGGATTCCTGGTGGCGTCTACCTCAAAATCAATGTGATCGGCGGTTACGTCGGGATGCGGGGTATTTAACCACTTCTCATTACGCTGGATTTGTTGTTCAACGCGGCTTAAGGATGCCAGGAATTCATCCAGTTTGCGGCGGTCGGTATTGCCCAGTTGGCGACTGAGCCTGCGACTGTCTTCCAGGACTAGGTCAACGATTCGCCGGCCACGTTGCAGCTGCGCCTGCCGTTCGCGGGTGGTGGTACCGCCTGCGGGTGAGAAATACCGCTCGAAAATGGCGCGGTGCCGATGCTCCGCCGGTATCGGTTTTCCGGAGTCGTCAAAGGACAACGTTGAGACGCGCGATTGATAGCCCACACCCCCATCGACGGAGAGTGTCAGTGAGGGGTATCGCGTACTTTCGCCCAGTTTGCGGGCGGCAACCTGGTCGATGGAAATATTGTTCCGATAGTTGCTTCCCGACACGTCTCCTCCGGTGAGCCATGAGTCGCCAGCGATGTGACCGAGTAGCTCGCGGCTTCGTGGGTGGCTGAGCTCGCCGAGAATGGACATGTCTTGTCGGTGGTCACCAAGAACGGAGAGGGTGTTGGTGAGTTCGTAGTCGCGTCCCTCCCCCAGAGGGAACCAGCTCCACTGGGAGTGCGCGGCGGCATCTTTGTCTCGATTGGGGATTCCGCATCCGTTAGGGAAATAGAGGCAGCAGAGACGCTTACGCGCTGTGTCGCTCTCGGTTTGGTTGACCGTCGTGCCCATCGCTTCCAGATAGGGAAGTGTGAGTGTGACGCCGACCCCGTGCAGGAAGCTGCGTCGGTTCAGGTGCCAGGAGCGGTGTGACATCGGGTTGATTCTCCACGGTATGCAATTGGGTGCGCACTTCACAGGAGTGACGCGAGGTGTTTACTGTTTTTGCAAAAAGAGAGGGCTGTTGACGATCTCTTCGATAACAACGGCCAGGCGATCTTCGCGGTGGGCGACGCGGTGGGCAATTTTTTCGATCGCGGGTTCATCTGCAAACGAAAGGTCGCGCCCAAGTGCGTAGGTCATCAGGTGTTCAATCAACGAGCTGCGAAACGCGTCGCGTTTCTCGCTAAGTATATGTTGTTTCATCTCGCGGACACCGTTGACGGTCTGCCCGCCTGGCAAGACGACTTGTGTGTCGTCGCTGCTGCCAGGTTTCCGGTGCAGCAGGCCGGCTCCATTATAGTCTTCGAAGACGAGTCCGTAGGGATCGAGTTTTTTGTGGCAATTGCGGCAGGATATGTTATTGCGGTGCTCTGCCAATTGCTCGGCGATGCTCTGTTTCCGCTGGCTGTTGTTTTCCGAGGGAAGTGCGGGGACGTTGGGCGGGGGGGGAGGGGGGGATTGCCCGAGAATTCTCTCCATGAGCCATACCGCGCGTTTTACCGGGTGTCCCAGGACGCCATCGGAGTGCCCGCTCAGGAAAGAAGCCTGGGTGAGCAGGCCGCCACGTTGCATCGCGGGTTTTACCGGGACGACGCGAAATTCGGTACCTCGCACGCCGGTCAGTCCGTAGAACTCGGCCAGGTTCTGGTTGACGATCACAAAGTCAGAGTCGATCAGCGTGAAGAGATTCAGGTTTTCACAGAGTGCGTGTCGCACGAAATGGTAGGTTTCTCGCGTGAGATCCGCTTTGACGAAGCGCGTGAAACTGGGGTGCTTGCGGACGTCAACACGCATGTCCTCATGGCGATCGATCCTGAGCCATTGATCGCAGAAAGCTTCTATGAAATTCCAGGACCGAGGGTCTTTGAGAAGCCTGGGAAGTTCCTCCGACAGCCCGCTTTGCAGGGCCTGTTGCTGGGCGAGGGTTTTCAGTCTCTGGTCAGGTGGACCATTCCACAGGAAATAAGAGAGCCGAGATGCCAGTTCGAGTTCTTCCTGGATTGGCGTCTTTGCGGCGTCTGCCGCTTCGGTGAGGTAAAGGAACTTGGGAGAGCAAAGAACCGCGACGAGAACTTCCTTGATGCTTTCTTCGAAATGATCGTACTCCGTACGGATCGACTTCCAGAAATTCAGGTAGGGAGTGACTTCGTCGGCATACAGTGGACGTCGAAATGCCGCGCCCATGAATCGGCTGAGGATCTCCTCTGCATAGACTTCAGGGCGATTTTTGTGAGGGGAATCGAAGAAGATGTGTGTGTGGCTGAGGGGGGGCCAGGTGGGGAAATAGGGAGCTTCGAATTCAACCTGGCGGACTTGAATCCTGGTTCCGGGACGGTCACGCTGTTTAACGAAATCGCCGTTCCAGACAGCCAGCACCAGGATGTTGGCCAGACTGCTCTGTTCGTTAAGGTCGACTTGCGGAACAGGCAAATTCTCCAGCCTGCCCACGAACTGGTACGTGTCAAACTGGTTGAATGGGGTTGTGAGCCGGCGCACTTGATCGAAAGACTCGGAGTCCATTCCGTCATCGGTTCGATTTCCCAATGCCACTTGCAGTACCGGTTGCTGTTGTTTCTGGTCGCGTCGTTCTTGCTGGTAGCGCTCGAGTTGCCGGCTGCGTTGTTTGCGGATCGGGTGGTCCGCTGGCAGACGAGATAGGTGAATGCTTGTGATCGCTAGTGGACCTGCCCAGGTTAATGTGCAGGTACGTGGTCCTGCAGGTAAGGCGACGATTCCTGGGCTCGCGGTGAACGTCGCGCCAGAGACGCTGGGCGAGGTGTGCAATTTCTTTGTGTCGACCTTGAGCGCCGGGTCGGTCACCGCGACGGTAAGCTGAACGGCCCCGTCCGCTTGCAAACGTCGGCAGACAATGTCCCATTGGTACAAATCATCGTCGCGGACGGTGAAGGAGAACTGCGCTGAACTGTTGGTATTCTTGTCGGTTGGTTTGGGATGCAGCTGCCCGTCGATCAGTTCCGTGCGTTGTCTGGAGATGGAATCTGCGGCCTGTTGGATCAACGCGTCGGACGGCGGTGGGGCAACGGCGGGGCCAGGTAATACTGCCAGTGGCTTGGCTGCGCGGTAGGTGGTGGGAAGTTGCCGTGTGCGGCTGGCAACACGGGCTGCAGTGACGCGCAGGGCAAAATCACCTCGATCAGGAAAATCTCGGCGAATCAGCAGTTTGAGGTTAGGTGACGGGCCGTGCCAGGATCCGGGCGCGACTTCCTGGTGGGGAACCGCCGAGTCGAGCAACATACCTTGCGGATGCATGCGGTAGCGTTCTTTATCCGAACCTCGCATGCCAATGCCCAAATTGCGCAACACGTTTGCGTAGCGGCCGTGTCGCTGTGAGGGGTCGATATCGACGGGGTGGCCTTGGGGGTCGAGCACCTCGGCGACGAGGTGGCGTGGTTCCACGGGTTGGGAAACGTAGCCGGTAAAACGGCCCGCGATTTTGTCCTTGGGTAGCTCTTTCCCGAGGTCGGTGCCTAGCGTAATGCGGTAACGGGTGATTGGCGGTTTCTCAATGAAGATAGCCTGGTTGAGCGCTTGCCGAGCGATTTTCTGGTAGTACTCAAGGTGCAACGATGTGGTCTGGAGTACTGCACCGTTATTGGTGAAACCGGTGCGCGATTTGGCATCGTCGGGAAGGGCGGTTCCAAAATCGATGGGTAGACGCAGTAACTCCTGCAAACTGCGGGTGTACTGGCTGCGGGTCAGGCGGCGGAGCACTTTGCGGTGGGATGTCTGGCGGGCTTGGATCGCGCGATTCAGTTCACGTTGAATCGCATTGACAAGCACATCAAGCGTGGCGGCATCCGGTTGCGGCGCGTCGGCGGGTGGCATGTCGCCGCGGTTGATAAGGTTAAGTGCCTGGTGCCAGCGTTCGGCGTCGTTGCCGGCCACCATATCGGGATCGAGTTGATCGAGTCGGACATCGCCCTCCTGCTTTTGGGGACCGTGACAACCGACGCAGAATTCAGTCAGGATGGGTTGTACCTGGTCGGAAAAACCGGGCGGAGCAGCTGGGGCTGTGGCGCTGGCCAGACAGACACACAAGGCTGCGCCGACGAGGTGGGTTGCGGCGGTAGTCGATGGGGTGAGGCGGGCCAAGTGCATGTGACTCCTGAAAGCTGGTAGCGTACGTCGACCGCAATTTTAATCGTTCCAGGCAGCAAGGGCGATCGCAAAATGTGCGACGGGGATCTGAGATTACGTTGCCGTGATGCCGTCCACGATCGCATTGAAGGTGGGGCTGGGGCGCATGGCGCTGGTGACCTTCTCGCGATCCGGCTGATAGTACCCACCAAGATCGACCGGGTTACCCTGGGCCGCGTCTAATTCTGTCAGGATCGTTTCCTCCGCATCGGCCAGTTGCTGGAAAATTGGGGCGAACCGGGCCTGTAATTCAGTGTCTTCTGTCTGGTTGGCCAATGCTTCAGACCAATACAAGGCAAGGTAAAAGTGGCTGCCTCGGTTGTCGAGCTCGTTCACCTTGCGCGAGGGCGACTTGTTTTGGGTGAGTAGTTGTCCGGTCGCCCGATTGAGTGCCTCGCCGAGGAGACGTATTTGGGCGCTGCCCGCTTGCTCTGCAAGCGTCTCCAGGGAGACCGCGATGGCGAGAAACTCTCCAAGCGAATCCCAACGCAGATGGCCTTCTGCGACGAACTGCTGGACGTGTTTGGGCGCTGACCCGCCGGCACCCGTTTCGAACAATCCGCCCCCTGCCAGCAAGGGTACGATCGAGAGCATCTTGGCACTCGTACCCAGCTCGAGGATGGGAAACAGATCGGTCAGGTAATCGCGGAGTACATTTCCAGTTACCGAGATGGTGTCGAGGCCGTCGCGGGCTCGCGTGCAGGTCTGGCGGGTGGCCTCAACCGGGGAAAGGATCTGGATGTCGAGGCCATCGGTATCGTGATCTTGCAAATATTGCCCGACTTTGGCGATAAGTTGTACATCATGCGCACGTTGGGGATTGAGCCAGAAGATGGCCTGAGAACCGGTAGCGCGGGCTCGGTTTACTGCCAATTTAACCCAGTCGCGTATGGGAGCATCTTTTGTCTGGCACATGCGCCAGATGTCTCCGGATTGAACGGGATGCTCGAGGACCACGTTATCGGTGTGGTCGATGACCCGGACGATACCGGCCTGGGGTATCTCGAACGTTTTGTCATGGGAGCCGTACTCTTGGGCTTTCTGCGCCATCAGCCCGACGTTTGAGACATTGCCCATCGTGGCAACATCGAAGGCGCCGTGTGTCTTGCAGAACTGGATCGTTTCCTGGTAGATGCCGGCGTAACAGCGGTCGGGGATTAACGCGAGCGTATCTTGTAGCGTTCCGTCGGGACCCCACATCTGCCCGGATGCACGAATGGCGGCTGGCATCGAAGCGTCGATAATGATGTCACTCGGGACGTGGAGGTTGGTGATCCCGCGGTCCGAATCGACCATCGCCAAAGCAGGGCGGTGTTCTGAGAGAGCGGCCAGGTCTGCCCGTATCGCAGCTTGTGTGGTGGTGGGTAAACGCTCCAGTTTGGTTTCCAGGTCGCCGAGTCCATTGCGCGGGTCGAAACCGATCTCGTCCAGTTCGCTGGCGTAGGCGCTTAGTACTTTTTCGCAATAGACGCTGACGGCATGGCCAAAGAGGATGGGGTCAGAGACCTTCATCATGGTCGCTTTCAAATGGAGCGACAGGAGCACGTCGTCGGCTTGAGCTTCATCCATTGCTGCGGAGAGGTAGGACCGCAGTGCGGTACAGGACATGACCGCCGCGTCGATCACTTCACCCGCCTGCAATTCCACTGGGTCTCGCAGCGCGGATACACTTCCGTCTTCTGCTGTCAATTCGATGCGGACCTGAGTTGCTTCGGCGAGCGTGTGGGATTGCTCACTACCGAAAAAGTCACCGTCGTGCATGTGCGCCACACGCGACCTGGAGTCGGCATTCCAGGCTCCCATTGAGTGCGGGTTGTTGCGGGCATATTCTTTGACCGGCGCGGCCACGCGACGATCCGAGTTGCCTTCGCGCAAGACAGGGTTCACGGCACTTCCCAGTACCTTGGCGTACCCCTCTCGGATCGCACGCTGCGTTTCGTCGCTGGGTTCTGTGGGAAACTCAGGAACCTGATAGCCATGTTCCCGCAATTCGGCGATGGCGGAAGTTAATTGAGGTATCGATGCGCTGATATTCGGGAGTTTGATAATGTTGGCGACTGGGGTCTTGGCCAGGTCGCCGAGCTCTGCGAGGGCATCGTTCTGGGTTTGCTGCGGCTGCAGGTGATCGGGGAACTGAGCCAGGATGCGGCCGGCGAGAGAGATGTCCGCAAGCTGCAGGTCGACGCCGGCCGGGGCGGTAAATGCACGCACGATCGGGAGCAGCGACTGGGTAGCCAGCGCTGGTGCTTCATCGGTATGTGTGTAGACAATGGTGTGTGGTGAGGCCGGCATGGCTGGTGCTCTCTGGGGTCAGGTGCGGACATGGCGTGCTGCCTGCACGGGTGCGGTCTATTGGGATGACTTGGAGGTTTGTGGATTTCTTCCCTACAGCATGCGCGTGACAAGCGATGGCAGCAAGGGTGGAGGCGGTGTGGTGGGCAGTGGTTAAAGCAGCAAATCAGGCCGGGCTGCCAGCAGTCCCGGTTCCTGCATCACGCGCTCGACGTCAACCAGTTCGAGGGGCGCGTCCGCGGTCAGGTTTTCGACGCCTGTTTCGGTGACGACCACGGTGTCTTCCACCCGCACATAGATCTTCTCATCAGGGATCCACAGCTGGGGATCCAGCGCCAGGACAATACCTGGACGGAGTGGCTCTTCGTGGTAATCCCCCACATCGTGAACGGCCATGCCGACAGGATGGGTGAGGTGGCGGTTATAGACAAGGACTTCAAGGGCGGCTTTCCGGAAGGAGGGGCGAGACCAGGTCGTGTTTTCGACGCGAGGGCGGAGCTGTTGGTCCGCTTCCCGATAGATCATGGCGGCGGTAACACCGGGTCGGATCAGCGAGAGCAGGACTTTGTGGTAATCGACCATGAACCCGTAGAGTTCGCGCTGCCAGGGGGTATAAGAACCGCTGACGGGCCACATGCGGCCGATATCGCTGGTGTAATTGCGGACGTCTGGTGCGTAGTCCATCAGCACCCAGTCACTGGCACCGACTGCTGCGTCATTGCGGTAGTAGTGCGGATTCCAGATGTTGTCGCCGCTGGCGACGATCGGCCGATAGCCACCACCGCGGGCTCCGTTGACTTGAAAGCAGTAGTCCGCAACGGCCGCCAGCTGGTATTCGTAAAGACCAGGTCGCGTGCAACGCATTGCTTCAGTGACTGCCAAAGCGGTGAGCTTGCCGGCGATCCGCATGACCGCGACTTCGGTCGCACTTTTGACCAACCTCAGGGCGTCGAGGATTGGTGATAGATCGGAAATGCGGGCGGAAGGTAGCAGTTCTTTCAGACGGTTTTCGAAACGCGTTTCCAGAGAGGGACCCCCATCCCAGGGGTCGGCTTCAATCATCCGACGAGCGTGCTGCAGTGTGTCGCGGCAGGCCAGGTATGCTTCGGCCGGTGACCGGGGAGTGTAGACGTGGACGGCCTGTCCGAGGTCGTGTTCCAGGGCGGGCAACGGTTGGACGTGATCAACACCTGAGAGCTGGCAAAGTGCGGGGGCGTCATCCGCCGAAAGGGTACGGCCCTCGCTACGCTCGTGGTGCGGGTCACGAGGGGGCAGGTAGAGCGTTGTCTGCCGGGTGCGTCCGTCCAGCAACAGGTAGGCGTGCGGCACTTCCAGTCCGCAGAGGTAGTAAAAGTCGTTGTGTTGCCGGAAGAGATCGAAAGCACCGCTTGCGGGCATCCCTCGCAGGACGCCGATTGCGTCCGGCTTCATCGCATCGTATACACGGCTGCGGCGGTCGCAGAACTCACTGGCTGCGAAATCGGTTTGATAATAGTCGGCCGTTGGTGAGGCTGAGATGGGGGTGGTCATGAGGGGCTCCCTGAATCGGGTCCGGTGGCGTGGCAGCTTCGCGTTTGCTGGGCGAATCCATCATAGGGTGAGTACGCGATTCGGGGTATGCAGGCGGAACGATCCTGGGTGTGGCGCTAGGAGAAGCTGCTGGCAGCCAGTATGATGGCTGCCGATCAGAGACGAGTCACGTAGCCGCGCGTTACGATAGCGCGCGCACCGTTCTACGGCACCGGATTTGGTTGGGGAGGCGAAGCAATGCGACTTGGAGTTCTCGTCGGGCTGATGCTCACAGCATGGAACGGGCTTGGAGTGGCGCCAGCGTCGGCGGCTGAACCCGTCAATTTTAATCGCGACATCAGGCCGCTTTTGTCGGACCGATGTTTCCAGTGTCATGGGCCGAACAAGGCCAGTCGCCAGGCGCAGTTGCGGTTTGATACGGCACTCACAGGTGAGGGGTTAGGGGAAGAACGCGACGGAAAACCTGTCGTGCGTGCCGGAGACCTGGAAGGGAGTGCACTCTGGCGTCGGGTGACGTCTGTTGACCCGGACGAGGTCATGCCACCACGGGACTCACACAAGCCGCGATTGAATGATGAAGAGACGGAACTGGTTCGCCGTTGGATTCTGGAAGGAGCGAAATACGAAGAGTTCTGGGCGTTTGTGGTGCCCCAACCGACGGCACTGCCAGAGGTAAATGATGACACCTGGAGTTCGCAGCGAATCGATCAGTTTGTGCTTTCGCGCCTTGAGCAGGAGGGATGGAAGCCACAGCCAGCTGCCGAACGACGTAGCCTGTTACGCCGCGTTACACTCGACTTGACCGGGCTGCCGCCAACCCGCCAGGAAATTGCCGACTTTCTGGGCGATCCATCGGACAAAGCGTATGAACGTGCCGTGGATCGGTTACTGGGGCAGGTCCAGTACGGAGAACACATGGCACGCTATTGGCTGGATCTGGTGCGGTTCGCTGATACCAACGGCATTCATCACGATCATTTCCGTGAAGTGACGCCGTATCGCGATTGGGTAATCCGGGCATTCAATGACAATCTTCGATTTGACCGTTTCATTGAGCACCAGGTCGCCGGAGATCTGTACAAAGACGCGACACTTGATCAACAGATCGCGTCCGGGTTCAACCGCTTGCACCTCGTGATCGATAGGGGCACCGCACTGCCTGCGGAGAGTTTTGCTCGCAATGTGATCGATCGTGTCACTGCATTTGGGACTGCGTTCCTGGGTTTGACGTTACAGTGCGCAGTTTGTCATGACCACAAATACGATCCGATTACGCAACGTGACTTTTATCAACTCTACGCCTTCTTCAACAATATTGACGCACCGCCGGAGACACCAGGTTCCGGGATTCATGCGCCCTTCATACGGGTTCCCACGGCGGCGCAGTCAGCCGAATTGCAAGGGTTGCAAACGGCAAAGGGGAAACTAGCTGCCGCCGGCACCGCCTTGCAGAAAACGTTGGCTGATTTGGGTGGCGGCGAGGGAGACAATGGGCCGATTGGTGCGGCTGCAACCGCGGTCAAGGATGCCTTGGCTGTAGTTGAATCGGCAGGCGCGAAAAATGGTGAGCAGATAGCGGCACTCCAGAAGCGGATGACCACCACGCTGGTGATGCGGGAGCGGAGCGAGATCCGGCCGACTCATATTCTGATACGGGGGGCCTACGATCAGCCCGGTGAACAGGTCTTTCGAGGAACGCCTGCGTTTTTGCCTAAATTGCGAAAGTCGGCCGAAACGCCCACGCGATTGGATCTAGCGGAATGGTTGACTGATGGCGCCAATCCGCTGACAGCGCGTGTGGCGGTAAATCGTTTCTGGCAACAACTGTTTGGTGTCGGACTTGTAAAGACGTCGGAGGATTTCGGTGCCCAGGGTGAATGGCCCAGCCATCCGGAGTTGTTGGACGATCTTGCCAGACGGTTTGTGGCGTCTGGCTGGAATGTGAAACAGCTCATGCGAGAGATCCTTCTTTCGCAAACGTATCGGCAATCATCGGCGGCCGGTGAGAAAGCGTACCGGGCCGATCCAGATAACCGGTTGCTGGGCAGAGGCGCACGTTTTCGATTGGACGCGGAGACGGTGCGGGATCAAATTCTGTTCGTCAGTGGCTTGCTGAACCCACGGATGTACGGCCAGAGCGTCAAGCCGCCCCAACCTCCGAATCTTTGGAAATCGGTCTCCATGGTCTCATCCAGTACCTATGCCTTCCAGGCGGACAGCGGCGATAAGATCTTTCGTCGCAGCGTGTACAGTTTCTGGAAAAGGGCAATGCCACCTCCGCAGATGACCATTTTCGACGCGCCCACAAGAGAACGCTGTATCGCGCGACGCGAGCGAACCAACACACCCCTGCAGGCGCTGGTGTTGATGAATGAAACTGAGTATTTCCGCGCAGCTCGGGTCTTCGCGGAACGGATTCTTGGGCATCCGGACGAAGCGAGTCGACTGCGGGTTGCCTACGAGATGGTGACATCGTTGTTGCCGAACGATGGAGAATTGCAGGCGTTGCGAGGCGGTTTGGCTGCATTTCGGCGTGTCTACCAGGATGACCCTTTGGCGGTGGCGGTGTTGGAGAAGGGAGGCGTCTTGTCGGCGGAAGAGCAGGAACGAGTCCAGGGGCCTGCGGACCCAGCACAGGTCGAGTTGGCGGCCTACACCATGTTGATGCATTCGCTGCTGAACCTGGATATCACGAAAACGAGGCAATAGAGATGGAACTGGCTCAACAGCTTTCGACTCTGGCGGAGCGGCGGCACTTTCTCAGGCAGACGGGGGTTGGCCTCGGTGCGATTGCCATGAACCGTTTGTGTGGACGAGAGGCGCAGGCCGACAACAACGCGCTGCCACATTTTGTCCCTAAGGCGAAACGCGTGATTTTTCTTTTCATGGCGGGTGCTCCGAGTCAGTTGGATCTTTACGACTACAAGCCAGGCCTGGCGGAGAAATTCAAACAGCCATTACCGGATGATGTAAGAGACGGGCAGCGTTTGACGGCGATGACGACTGGTAAGACGCATCTGGTGCAGCCGAGCACATTCCAGTTCGCACAGCAAGGCGAGAGCGGGTTGTGGATGAGCGAACTGTTGCCGCAGTTGTCGACCGTGGCCGATGACTTGTGCTTTATCAAGTCGATGCATACCGACGCGATCAATCACGATCCGGGAAAAACATTGATTTGCACGGGTTCGGAGATTCCCGGTAAACCGAGCTTGGGTGCCTGGTTGAGTTACGGGCTGGGTGCGATGAATCGTGATCTACCGGACTTCATCGTACTCAACTCGGCGTTCTGGTCCGGCGATAAAGTGAACGTTCAGGCACTGTATAGCCGGCTGTGGGGTACGGGTTTCCTGCCTTCGCGGCATCAGGGGGTACTGTTTCAGGCTGCCGGTGACCCCGTGCTGTTCCTCTCGAATCCAAGAGGCGTAAGTCGGCGTGGCCGGAAAGCCATGCTGGAACTGGTGGGACGGCTTAATGCGAGGCATGCAGAGGAAATCGGTGATCCTGAGATTCAGACAACGATTGCGCAGCAGGAAATGGCTTTTCGGATGCAAGCGTCCGTACCGGAACTGACCGATATCAGTGGCGAACCGGATCACGTTCTCGACCTGTATGGTGCGGAAGTCCACAAGAGCGGATCGTTTGCCCGTAACTGTTTGCTGGCGCGACGGATGGTAGAACGCAATGTCCGTTTCATTCAGTTGTATCATCGAGGTTGGGATCATCATTCCAATTTGCCACGTAAAATGCGTGCGCAGGCTGCGGACATTGACCGGCCTGCGGCCGCCTTGTTGAAGGATCTCAAGAACCGTGGTTTACTGGCAGATACACTGGTCGTCTGTAGCGGAGAATTTGGTCGCACCGTCTACTGCCAGGGGAAACAGACGCGCGAAGATTATGGCCGCGACCATCACCCTCGCTGTTTTACGGCATGGTTGGCGGGGGGAGGGATTCGAGGTGGTGTCAGCCACGGTCAGACCGACGAGTACAGTTACAATATCGTTGATCGCGACGGGAAAAAGACAAATCGTTTTGAAGATGACGCGGTACATGTGCGTGATTTGAACGCCACAATTCTTCATCAGTTGGGTATCGATCACCAGCGTTTGACGTTCCCCTTTCAGGGGCTTGATCAGAAATTGACAGGCGTGGTCGAAGCGCACGTCGTCAAGAAGATTCTGGCCTGAATTCCGGTGTACCAGGGAGTGGATCAGTGGGGCGATACACGGTTGGCTATCGTTTGGTGTTGCTCGTCTGGCTGCTGACTGGCTGGCTGGCCAGTCATCTCGGTGCTGCTGAAGATGTCACGATACCACAGTCCTGGCGAGGCGTTCTCGATGCCGGCGGCGTAAAGTTGCGCCTGCGTTTTGATATATCGCGGGCAGCCGAAGGCCGATTGCGCTGTGACTTGATCAGCGTCGACCAAGGAAACGCACGCGTCCAAATGGATACCTGCCAGATCAAATCCGGTCGGCTTGTTTGCCGATCGAAACGCTTGGGAATCGTACTGGATGGAGAATATCAGGCGGGCAACCAGCAAATCGCCGGGACGTTTACCCAGGCGGGACAGTCGTTTCCACTTGAACTGGAAGCTACCGCACCACCAGCCCCACGAAAGCAGGTGGAGACCTGGCATGGGACGATGAAGGCCGGTGCGAGGGAATTCGAATTCCAGTTTCGTGTGTTCTTGGATACGGAAAACAAACGCTCAGTGGAATTGGATAGCTTGAGTGAAGGTTTGGGTGGACTGCATGTTGATCCCATGTTCAACGGAGCTGAGGTGGAGTTTGAGATTGGTTTGACCAAGGCCCGGTTCGAGGGGCGTTATAACGCGGACCGAAACAGGATCGTCGGTCATTGGATACAGAATGGTGGGCGTTTTGATCTGGTACTTCGGCGGGTAGCGGTGGCGGAAACGAAATCGATTCTGCCCCCGGCTCGCCCACAGACGCCGCGCGGGCCGTTTTCCTACCGGGTAGAGGATGTTGAATTCTCGGGCGCCGGTGAGGGGGTGCGTTTGGCGGGAACGCTCACATTGCCTCGGATGGGGAGGGCTTTTCCTGTCGCGGTCTTGATTTCCGGATCGGGGCCGCAGGATCGGGATGAGACGATTATGGAGCACAAGCCATTCCTGGTTCTGGCGGACCATCTCACGCGTCAGGGGATCGCGGTACTGCGTTACGACGACCGCGGTGTCGGTGCCTCGACGGGAAGCTTCGGCCAGGCCAATTCGCGGGATTTTGCAGCTGATGTTGAAGCCGCCATGGACTATTTGCGGAGTCGGCCGGAAATTGATCCAGGCCGGGTTGGTTTGATCGGGCACAGCGAAGGTGGTTATATCGCTCCCATGGTCGCGGCGCGACGCGATGATGTGGCCTGGATCGTCCTGTTGGCCGGGACGGGGGTTCCGGGGGATCAGATTTTGCTGAACCAGGCTGAACGAATTGCGCGCGTGGCAGGGACACAGGCCGCGGACATCGCTTTGAATCGGCGGGTGCAACAAGTTGTGTTTGCAGCGATCAAAAAGAGCGGGGTGCCGGGTGAGGTCCGTCAAACGTTCGAAGCGTTTGTGGCAACGCTCAAGCCCGAGGAACAACAGCATGCGATCGTGGCGGCGTCGCGGGTCGAGGTGTCCCGGCTGCTGGGGCCGTGGTTCCGGTTTTTCCTGACGTACGATCCTGGCACGGCGCTGGCACGCGTGCGTTGCCCAGTGCTGGTGCTCAATGGTAGCAAGGATCTGCAAGTCGATCCGGACTTGAATCTGCCTGCCATTCGCGCGGCGCTGGACAAGGGGGGCAATGAGCAGTACGAGATCCATCGGTTACCGGGGTTGAATCATCTCTTTCAACAATGCAAGACGGGTTTGCCGGCTGAGTATCGGCAGATTGAAGAGACGTTTGATGGGCGCGCGCTGGATCGCATTGCGGAATGGGTAAAAGCGGCTCGGGAGTAGGCATTCGTTTCCACAGAGTTCGACCGCAGGTTCGTCTGGTGATCTGGAGCGGTTGTGTCACGAAGAATCGGGGGAAGTCTCT
>MDTE01142347.1_pt1 | contig 32259 bp, 32 predicted proteins | sample 811231 | NCBI WGS metagenome assembly MDTE01 (sample SAMN05326651, study PRJNA326480) | marine metagenome | isolation source: seawater | place: Indian Ocean: Red Sea | collected 2010 | reverse complement strand
GATATATGTGACCGCGGTAGATGGGTTCGTATATGCATTGGAAAAAGATACAGGTCGCTCAGACGGAAGAGGTTGGAAAAGAGAACTGGTAGACCCTGATGAGGGTCAAAGTCTAGTCGCAGGACCTGCATTAGACACACTTCGACAGATATTGATTGTCGGTTCTGAAAACGGGTATTTATATGCGTTGGATGCGGTTACCTCCGAAGAACTATGGCGATTCAAAGCTGACGGCAAAATTTGGACAACACCTGAGATTAAGAACGGAGTAGTGTATTTCGGTTCTCACGACAAGAATATATATGCACTTGATATAAGTACCGGTGAAGAGAGATGGAGAACCCCAACTGACGGGGTTATAGTTGCGAAACCATTCGTGTGGAATGATCTAGTTATTGTTGGCTCATTCGATAGAAAGATATATGCACTGGATGCACGATATGGAGAGATTCAGTGGGAATTTGAAACGAAAAACTGGATATGGGCTTCGGCTATAGGAAATAATAGTTCGATTTTTGTAGGCTCAATGGACGGCAATATATATTCAGTCGATAAATATGGTGTTGAACAATGGTCGCATGAGTTAGGCTCTCCAATAGTGTCGACGCCAGTGCTGGTTCCGAGAGGTCTTGTAGTTGCGTCTATAGACGGTAAATTGACGCTTTTGGAGACCAGTACAGGGGATACTGTAACAGCTTCGCTAACTCTTCCAGATGACGAGATAAAAGCACCGTTATACACAATCCCATTAGATGAAAATGACTTAAGTACTACTGGAGTTCAAGATTCCGGAGGGAATCAACGTGAGTCAGTATTCATCGGTAGTCAGGACGGGACTATTTTGCGGATACAGATTAAGTCAGTTCAGAGTCAATTGTGGTGCTTTGACACTAAAGACAAAGAGCCATGCGGATAAAATAGTAGGTTGGGGTAGGAATCTTTGGAAATTTTCTTGGTTCTATGGAACGAGGGTATTATAAGACCGATGCTGAACACTTTGCTGGTGTTCTACGTATTGTTCTTTAATCAAATGGGCATTGCTATTATAGTATTTACCCTCCTAATACGTTTGATCACTCTACCTCTTACGTTGAAGCAAATTCGGCAGATGCGGGCGATGACGACCTTGCAGCCGAAAATGAAAGAAATTCAAGAGCGATATTCTGGGGACAGGGCGAGAATATCTCAGGAAACCATGAAAATGTATAAGGATGCCGGCGTTAGCCCGCTTGGTTGCGTGGGCCCCCTTATCATCCAGTTACCGATATTAATTGGACTATTTAGAGTTCTTATACAGGTATTGCCAACCAATCCGGATGATCTGGTGGGTGTTGCAGATAGACTCTATGCATGGGTAACCTTCGTACCTATTCACCAGGCTGCCCCACTAAATGACAGCTTTTTGTGGTTGAACCTTGCAGAACCTGATCCGACGAATATAGTATTACCTGTCTTAGTGGCTGCTTCTACGTGGGTTCAACAGAAAATGACTATGACACCTTCGATTGATCCTAGGCAGCAGTCCACACAAAACATGATGCTTTGGATGATGCCAATCTTTTTAGGGGTGTTCTCTCTCGGGTGGCCAAGTGGATTACCTCTCTACTGGATAGTATCCAACGCTGTCGGAATTGGTATACAGTATTTTATAACCGGCTTTGGTCCCTTGTTTCCCTTGTTTCCCAAGCCTGAGCCGGTGGCGAGTCGATCCCAGTCAAATGCTCAGAAAAAAATAGATCGAGCTCCAGAGGAGATAGACGATGATGGAAGAACCGGTAATACGAACCGCCAGAACCGTAGAAGAAGCAGAAGAACTGGCTCTGAAAGAACTAGGCGCCGACCGCAACGAGGTAGAGGTAGAAATACTAAGTAGAGGGAAGGCGGGATTTCTTGGGATCGGGGCAGAACCAGCGAGAGTACGTGTGCGAAGGATTACCGAAGGTGGAGATACTGCATCTTTTGCACTTAATACGGTTAAAGAGATACTGGATCTCTCAGGCATTAGTGTGGGCATAAATATTCGCTCTGCACATGATCAGGATGTAGGTGGGCCTATTATAGATATAACTGGTGAAGACGCAGGTTTGCTTATTGGAAGACGAGGGCAAACCTTACAGGCCCTTCAATTTATGGTCAATATGATCGCTCGCAATCGCCCTGGAGAGAGTGGCCCAGACGGCGCGAGAATAATGGTCGATGTCGAAAGATACCGACAAAGGCGAGAAGGTTCTCTGAAGGACATGGCTTTAAGGGTAGCTTCCAGAGTTGCTCAAACCGGTCGACCTATTGCGTTGGAACCTATGCCGGCTGCTGATAGACGGGTTATTCATATGTCTTTAGCCAATAATAGTGGCGTTTCAACAGAAAGTGTAGGCACTGGTGATGACCGGAGGGTCCAGATACTGCCCGCTTCCGGGACTACACAAGACTAAAACTTGCTAATTGTCGAATAAATTTGATATTTGTTTAGTTAATACGAACGGATTGGGTTTGATGATGCTGTAAACGGCGTTGACCAGCCTAAGTAATCGATTTAGAATAGCGCCGTGATAAACGAGAGTTGCGAACCTAGCCGATATGTTTCGTACGATCATCCTAAAGAGGAATGTGGAGTCGTCGCGGTGCATATGCCAGGGGAGGAGGCGAGTCGCCTCGCGTTCTTTGGTTTATTCGCTTTGCAACACCGTGGTCAAGAGAGTGCTGGAATTGCCACCTCCGACGGGCACGTCATTAACGTTCATTCCCAGATGGGTTTGGTTACCCAGATTTTCAGAGAACAAGATTTCTATCCTCTTGTCGGTGATATGGCTATTGGCCATACCCGATACTCAACCACTGGTAGCAGTTTATTATGCAATGCTCAACCTATTTTGGTAGAAGGCTATCATGGTAAGTTGGCACTGGCCCATAATGGCAATATAATCAACACTCTGCAGCTTAAGAACCAATTAAAGGAGCAGTCGAACTGCTCCTTTTCTTCTACAACAGACTCAGAAATTATTGCTTTGCTTATGGCTAATGCTCCGGGGACTAGTTGGCATCAAAGAGCATTCCATTGTATGAATGTTCTTAACGGAGCTTATTCCTTTGTAGCACTTACTGAGGAGTCTATTATCGCAGTGAGAGACCCTCTAGGTATCAGACCTATGTGCTTGGGGAAGATCAATAATGGCTGGATAGTTGCTTCCGAAAGTTGTGCTCTTGAGCACATTGGTGCGGAATACGTAAGGGACGTAGACCCGGGTGAAGTGATAGTAATAAACAAGAAGGGATTCGAATCGCATCATTGGAGCGGTGGGTCCGGCCAAAGAGCGATGTGTGTTTTTGAGCTAATATACTTCGCTCGCCCCGATAGTATTATGGAAGGTAGCCTGGTGTACGCTTCTAGGCAACAAATGGGAGCTGAGTTAGCCAAAGAGCATCCAGTTGACGCTGATTTAGTCATAGGTATTCCTGATTCGTCTACAGCTGCGGCTGTAGGGTATGCTAAAGAATCAGGAATACCGTACAGTGACGGTCTGATCAAGAATAGGTATGTGGGAAGGACGTTTATTGAACCTGAACAACGTCTTCGAGATATAGGTGTCCGGCAAAAATTCAATCCGTTATCTGAGGTTATATCAGGGCAGCGTTTAGTAGTAGTCGATGACAGTATCGTTCGGGGTACTACGACTCCACATGTAGTTAATTTACTTCGGAAATCAGGGGCTAAAGAAATACATATGAGGGTTTGTGCTCCTCCCATAAAATATCCGTGTTATATGGGAGTTGATATGGCGACTCAGGATGAACTGGTCGCAGCCAACACAGACTTGGCCGGTATTAAAAAAATGACAGGTGCAGACACGTTGGGTTATCTTAGCGTACAAGGGCTTCTGAAAGTGGTCGGTGGCCAGTCAGGTGGTTTTTGCGACGCGTGTTTTACGGGGAATTATCCGGTACCTGTGCAACTGCAGCTGAGTAAACTTTCATTGGAAGGCTGATGCAGATTTTCTGTCATAAGTGCATTCTACGCAAAGTAATTCATAGATAGGTGCTTGTGTACAAGTTTGTTGGATCATGGATTAGCGTTAACTATAGTTGATAAAGGTAGTGTAGGAGTAGAAATTGGAAAGTAATACCTATTCTTCCTCAGGTGTAGATCTAGGAAGTATGGATGAATTAAAGGATAGGATAAAGGCTTTTGCCTCCCTTACACACGGCCCAGAGGTTGTGGGGTCTGGTGGTAGTTTTGCGGGGCTATATACTCTTTCTGGATATGATAATCCGGTTCTAGTCTCCAGCACTGACGGTGTAGGTACCAAATTGAGGATTGCGGCTCAGATGGGACACTTTGAGTCAGTGGGAGAAGATTTAGTTACTCTTAACGTTAATGATATTTTGACTAAGGGGGCCAAACCGCTTTTCTTTCTTGACTATATTTCTTTTAGTCATCTTGATAACCATAGAATGGAGATGTTGCTACGAGGAATAGTCTGGGGTTGCAAGGAAGTAGGCTGCTCATTGATTGGGGGCGAAACTGCGCAAATGCCAGATATATACTCCGATGAAGATTTTGATCTAGCAGGTTTTGTAGTTGGTGCGGTAGAGCAGGATAAGGTAATTGATGGGCGTGATATTATCTCTGGAGATGTCCTAATTGGGTTTCCATCTAGTGGTTTACATACAAACGGTTTCTCCTTAGTTAGAAAGGTGTTTTCAACAGAAGAAAACCCCGACATATTGTTCCGACATTTCGATGAACTGGGCCATTCTCTGGGCGAAGAAATGCTAATACGTCACAGGTCATATTACCCCATGATTGAACCCATATTATCGCTCTGCAAAGGCCTTTGTCATGTAACAGGTGGCGGGTTGCCTGGGAAAGTTCCATCAATGCTCCCTGGCAACGTCACGGCAGAGTTCAACGTGGGATCATGGATGGTCCCGGCCATTTTTAAATTGATTCAGGACGTCGGGAAAGTCAACTCCGATGAGATGCATCGGGTGTTCAACATGGGATTGGGTATGGTTGCGGCAATAGATCAAGAATCGGTAGCGACTATATTGGATACTATGCCCGACGCTCAGGTTATAGGCAGTATTGTGCCGATGACGGATGATAAAGAAGTTCGAATAATTTACTAAAGTGATTTTGAGGGATTTTTGAAACGTGAAGGCTTTAATTAGTGTATACGATAAAACAGGTATCGCCGATTTTGCGAGTAAATTAGTTGACGCAAAATTTGATCTCATCAGCACCGGAGGCACATTCACTGCGATCTCTGATGCTGGGCTCCCAGTTAAGCAGGTATCCGATGTCACCGGATCTCCAGAGATATTGGATGGTCGAGTGAAGACGCTACATCCAATAATACATGGTGGTCTGCTCGGACGTAGGGATTCTGACGCCCATGTGCAAGAGATGCAAAAACATGGGATAGACCCGATAGACGTGGTAGCCGTTAATCTGTATCCATTTGTAGAAACGATATCCAAACAGGGAGTATCGTTAGAAGACGCTTTAGAGAATATAGATATCGGCGGACCTACTATGATACGGGCCGCCGCCAAGAATTTTCCATCAGTAGTTGTGATCGTGGATCCTGAAGACTATGACTGGGTATCAGATAAATTGATCAAGAGGTCTATTACCATAGAGGACAGAAAAAGGCTCGCTGCAAAAGCATTTGCTCACGTCTCGGTATATGATTCTGCTGTAACTGGATACCTAACGGATAGTTCCAATGGATCTGACATGCCAGAGTCTATTCCAATGGGGCTTAATAAACTTTTGGGGTTGCGGTATGGAGAGAACCCGCATCAGAGAGGAGCATTATATGGTGTTTCTGGAGTGATCCCTTCCGGGATCGCTGGTGCAGAGCAGTTACACGGTAGAGAGTTATCCTTCAATAACTTGATGGATGCGGACGCAGCATGGCGGACAGTGTCAGACTTTGATCAGCCAACGGCAGTTGTGATCAAGCATACGAATGCATGTGGGCTGGCTAGTGATGACGATTTGGCTGCTGCTTATCAGAAAGCTTATGAAGGAGATTCGGTATCAGCCTTCGGAGGAATAGTCGGTTATAACCGGACAGTTACAGCTCAGGTCGCTCAAGCAATGGATTCAGTATTTTATGAAGTGGTAGTGGCGCCGGCATATGAACCAGACGCATTATCAATTCTTAGGAAAAAGAGAAACCTCAGGATATTAGCGACAGGGAGTAATAACAATACTCAAGACTCAGTATACGACCTCAGACCTATAACAGGTGGTGTTTTAGTTCAAACCCCAGATTTCATAGAAGAGGACCCAAAATCTTGGCAAATTGTTACCGATAGAGCACCCAGTGATGAAGAGCTTCAAGATCTCGCTTTTGCCTGGAAGGCCGGAAAACATATCAAGTCAAATGCAATTGTCTTAGCTAAAGGAAGAGCCCTAATGGGAATGGGAGCAGGGCAACCAAATAGGGTTGTTAGCGTTCATCTATCGCAGCGCGTAGCAGGAGAAAAAGCAAAGGGAAGTGTATTAGCATCTGACGCATTTTTCCCTTTTCCAGATAATATAGAACTTGCCGCAGCTGCAGGTGTGACTGCTATTGTTCAGCCGGGAGGATCAATACGGGACGACGAGGTAATAGAAGCGGCTAACAAACATAAATTGGCCATGGTATTTACAGGAGTAAGACACTTTCGACATTAGAGCCGTCGTGTGACGACATAGCTCTAACGCCTACCAGTAAATCCAATCTTCCTAACGAGCAAAGCCATTACAGGATATACATGAAACTTACAGTTACCATCGTTATACCAGTTTATAATGAGGAAGCTGATCTTCCGAATTGTATTGGAACATTGTTGGCGTTCCTATCAGAAAATAACACCTATGAATGGAGCATTGTAATCGCAGATAATGCTTCCGTAGATAATACACGTGCAGTGTCAGAAGCCCTTTGTAGAAAACACAGTTCAGTAGACTACCTTTATCTTCCTGAGAAAGGGAGGGGTAGGGCCTTAAGACTAGCTTGGCTTAGAAGCGATTCCGATATACTATGCTATATGGATGTAGACCTTTCTACTGACCTACGTCATCTTCCTGAGATTATAGATGCAGTGGCCGGAGATTATGATATAGCGGTCGGTAGTCGGCTCAGTAAAGAATCTGATGTCAAAAGGTCTCTACGACGAGAGATTATATCGCAATCATATAATCTGATTATAAAAACTCTTTTCTTTACTAAATTCCCCGATGCCCAGTGTGGATTTAAGGCTATAACTACTGGAGCGGCACGCCAGATTGTGCCACTCATAAAGAATAATTACTGGTTCTTTGATACGGAATTATTGCTCATCGCAGCTAAACGAGGATTTCGGGTACGATCTATTCCAGTTAAATGGGATGAGGATCCATCTAGCAGTGTCAGAGTGCTAAGTACAGCTTTGGAGGATATAAAGGGTCTTTTGAGGTTGCGTATCGGAGGCATACCTCGTATAGATAGCTGACCTAAGGATAATTGGTGATTGAGGCGACAAATTAATGCGTAGGGAGCAAGCGTAATGGAATTAGGGCTTGATGGAAAAAATGTAATAATCACTGGAGGCGGATCCAATATAGGGAGATCAATAGTTCATGCTTTCGCCAACGAAGGGGCTAATATCACTATTGCTGAGCTAGCTCCAGAGCAAGGAGAGAAGGTTGCATTGGAAGTGTCGCAATCTGGTGTTTCCGGGGATGTACGGGTAATCCCAACTGATGTGACAGATCAATCCAGCGTTGAAAAAATGGTTAGTGAGACTATAAATAGTATGGGTAGTGTAGACATATTAGTTAATAACGTTGGTTGGACTGTTGATAGATTATTTCTTGATAAACCAAGATCTGAGTATGAAAAAGAAGTCCAGGTTAATTTATGGGGTGCGATAAATTGTATTCACGCTGTCCTGCCGCATATGGTCGAACGGAAGACTGGGTCAGTAGTAAGCATTAGTTCTGATGCTGGTAGGATGGGAGAGTACCGTGAGGCTGTTTATTCAGCATGTAAGGCAGGCGTAATAGCATTAAGCAAGGCTATCGCGAGAGAAACCGGTAGATATGGCTTGAGGTTTAACATGGTTTGCCCTGGATTGATAGTTCCTCCTCAAGGAGAAGATATAAGTTCAGAAAGTATGTGGAATGAGATGCGGGATATTTTTACTGAAGATGTTCTAGAAAAAGTGGAACGGAATTACATCCTTCGAAGAATGGGCACGTCCAATGAAATAGCAAATGCTGTAGTATTCTTAGCTTCTGATGCTGCTAGTTTTATTACTGGTCAAACCCTTAGCGTGAGCGGCGGATACACAATGATCTAATATAAATCTTGGGATATGTGGAGAGAACTCTCTCCAGGAGGATGAACGATGGAAATTGGATTAGGCTTGCCTCGTCTTCCCGATGCTGATGGTATTCGACATTTCGTCGAAAGGGCAGAACAGTTGGGATTTGAATCGGTATTATCAGGTGATCATATTGTTCTACCAACAGCTGGGACTGACCAATACCCATATACTGCGGACGGGTCTTTTTCTAGACCTCCGGATGAACCATTTTTCGAGACTATGACTACGCTCGGATTTATAGCTGCTTGTACTAATACGATAAAAATAGGGAGTACTGTGATAATACTTCCTTATCGCAATCCTGTTGTACAAGCGAAAATGTTTGCATCGCTAGATGTGTTGACTAACGGTAGGATGATTTGCGGGGTCGGAGTTGGTTGGCTTGAAAAAGAATTTCAGACCTTAGGTTTGGAATACTCAGATCGCGGGCCTATGACTGATGAATTCCTAGAAATTTTCCAAGCGTTGTGGAGCGATGACAATCCCGAGTTTCACGGTAAATTTTACGATATAGATGGAATCCAATTTGCACCTAAACCGGTACAGAAGCCCGGTGTTCCAATATGGGTAGGTGGCCATACGAGAAGAGCTTTGCGTAGAACGGCGAAATACGGAGATTGTTGGCATACAACAAGACAAACTCCTGATTTCGTGGCAGAAAATCTTCCTTATTTGAGGCAAGAAGCTGAAAAGGCAGGGAGAAACCCTGAAAGCATATCCATTTCCCTTAAAAGGAGCCTGCATTTTACTGATTTAGGATACGGGGAAAGTGCGAATTCAATAAGTGGGGGGACAGTAATGGGGACAACTCAGGAAGTTATCGATGATTTGTACTACTGTCGCGAGTTAGGAATTGATCAGTTGACCTACGATTTTCGGGTGGAAGGTACCGCTGACAGCGTAAATGTTATGGAGCATCTCGCCCATAACATACTCCCCGTTGCCCAGAGACTAGGCTAATAAACAAGCAGTATTCCCCTAATAATTAGGGGAATACTGCTTGTTTATTATAAACCGCTTTCTTTGAACAACTTAGCGTGTTCTACGAGGCTCAGGGCTGTCCGCTTCATTGCTTCTTTTTGTTTCTCACTGACTTGGCGTTTGATCTGGCCGGGGATACCGGTAACAAAAGAATTAGCGGGTATATCCACATTTGCTAATACCACAGAATTGGCGGCTATCAGGCAACTCTTGCCCAAATTGGAATGAAAAAGAAAAGTGCAATTGTTTCCTAGGAGAGAACCTTCTCCTATGAAATCTCCATGTACTACCACTGAGTGACCAATGGTTACATAGTCCTCTATGACTAGTCCGCTACCATGTATAACTGCTCCTTCCTGTGCATTTACATAATTTCCGATTTTAATGCTTTCCTTACCATCTCCTCTGACGGTAACACCGGGCCAAATGCTCGAATATTCTCCAATTTCCACATCACCTACAACATAGGCATGTTCACTGACCCACGCGGTATCTGCAATTTTTGGGGTTTTATCTCCAAGACTCCTGATCAAGACCTACCTCCAGGCAAGAAAGTATTATGGCTTGCTAAATAAAAAAACAAAACCGTAGTTTGCCATCGGTGATTATAGACTAAAGCGAGCCGTTGTGGGGGCAAGTTATTCGTAGGTGCGCATTGCTCTACGTGCGGCCATATCCATTTCTCTATTCATTATAGATCGGCGTTTGTCGTATTGGCGTTTACCTCTCCCAACACCTAACTGAACCTTTGCAACCCTGTTTCTGATGTAAAGACTGAGTGCGACAACTGTGAGGCCTTTTTGTGAAACAAAAGACTGTATTTCAGTAATTTGATTGCGGTGAAGTAGTAATTTTCGCGGCCGTCTCGGATCATGGTTGTAGATGCTACCCGAATCATATAGAGCTATATGGGCATTAACTAGCCATAGTTCTCCACTTTCTGGCCGGGCGTATGCATCTCTTAAATCAACTTTTCCTGCACGAATAGATTTTATTTCTGTGCCTGTTAGGACTAATCCCGATTCAAATTTTTCTAAGATTTCATAGTTGAATAATGCACGCCTATTTAAGGCGATCGTGCGACCGTCGTTGTTCGAATTTGCAGCCCTTTTCTTGGGTTTAGCCAAAATTCGTGCGCTTCTGATTTAGTATTTCTAATGCTTTTTCCATTTGTACATCACTTACAGAATCGGTCGGAATGTCCACAACTATATCTGGTTCTATTCCCGCTCCTTCAATTAGGGTGCCGTTAGGCGTGAACCAATGTGCTACTGTGAAGTATATACCTGAACCGTCACTCAATGATCGCAGTATATTAACACTGCCTTTACCGAAAGATTTGGTACCGATTATTGTCGCTCTTTGATGATCCATCAACGCTCCGCAGAAAACTTCACTCGCGCTCGCACTAAATTGGTTTATGAGGACCACCATAGGATAGTTGTGATGATTGCCTGTGCGTCGTGAGGGCCAATCCTTTCTTGCTCCAGACCCATCAATTTCGTAAAGAACAAGACCTTCATTAATGAACAGGCTTGTCACGTCTACTACTGAATTTAGTAAGCCTCCCGGATTGTTTCTTAGGTCAAGTACTAGTGCCCCTGATGTGGTTGATTCTTCGAATTCTTTGAGGGCTATCTCTACTTCAGATTTGGTATTTTCTGTAAAATTAGATATGTAGATATAGCCTATGTCGTTGGGCATGAGTTGAAAACTAACACTGTCTATTTGTATTACGCCACGCCTGACGGTTATTGTTACTGGAGTAGCCTCATTCACATGTAGTATTAACAGATCTACTGTTGTACCTTTTTCTCCGCGTATCTTGGTTACAGCTTCAAGAAGTGTAGTATCTGCGGTGCTATCACCATTGATTCCCAATATGATATCACCGGATCGTATGCCGGCTTTTTCCGCTGGGGAATCTGGCATGGGGGCAATGATGGTTATTTTCTCGTCTCTTATCCCTACGTGTGCTCCGATTCCTTCGAAAGAACCATGTACATCTTGTGATTCCATTGAGAATTGTTCGGCATCGAGAAATGAAGCGTATGGATCGTCTAACGATTCCAGCATGCCTCTTATTGCTGCCTCACTGATCTTATCCGAGTTTAGATTGTTTCGATTGATGTGCTGTTCTTCTAACAGTTTCCACACTTCTTCAACTCGTTCAAAACCACCAGATGATGATTGATTCGAGTCGGGTTGGTTTTGTATTCTAGGTTCGAAGGCACAAGCTAATGAGAGAAGCGCTACTAGCGTAGTGCAAGCTACAGCAGATAGAAGTGGTAGTTTCTTGATTTGGATCAATAAAATTCGGCTGAGGACAGATTAATTTCCCGCGAGTACCCTTAAGAGGTTTAATTGTAACATAGGGCTACTGGTATCGCGTTACGTGTAAATTGACATAGTTTAGATATGCTTGATAGCATTGCCGGAAAGTTTAGGACGGTGAATATTTGGTAGGGATAATAAACTTTGGTGCATATATACCAAAATATAGATTAGGAGCCGATACAATCGGTTGGCATTCTAATCAAGAACGGTCTGTAGCAAATTTTGATGAAGATACCGTCACTATGGCTGTCGCTGCGGGTTATGAATGTATCAAAGGGTTTGACCGAGGGCAAATCGATGGCCTGATATTCGCTAGTACCACCCCGCCCTACTCAGAAAAACAGTGTGCTGCTATTGTGGCAGAGGCTTTAGACCTGAATGAAAATTTGTTTACTTCAGATGTAACTGATGTTTTGAAATGCGGGACCACTGCCCTGCGGTCAGCATTTGACGCGATTTCTGCTGGTTCGTGCGGTTTAATGCTAGTGATAATTTCCGATAGTAGACAAGGTCCTCCTAGGAGCGAAACGGAGCGTAATTCTGGAGACGGCGCAGTTGGGTTCTTGCTTGGATCTCATAACGTGATCGCAGAATATGAAGGGTTTTATTCTGTTACCAAAAATCTACTTGATAATTGGCGATCCAATGGTGACCCTTTCGTGAGGACTTGGGAAGATAGATTTGCTATTGAAGAGGGGCTTGAAAATGTTCTCAATGACGCTACATCAGCTTATTTATTGAAATACAATATGAAACCGTCTGATTTTGCAAGAGTGGCTTTGTACGCGCCGGATGGGCGGCGTCACACATCTTTAGCTAAAGGTATGGGGTTTGATGATAATCAAATAGAGCCGCCTTTGTTTGGGTTCCTTGGGAACATCGGAGCAGCTTTTGCTCCGATGTTATTGGCTAAAGCTTTGGAATCACGGGTTGAAGGAGAACGACTCCTAGTCGCTTCTTATGGCGATGGTAGTGATATCCTCGGTTTTAAGATGACCCAAGATACTAAACTATCTCGAGACCTGCTCGGAGTAACAGGCTATTTGGAATCAAAGGAGATTTTGGAATCTTACGAGACATACGCTAAATGGCGGTCAGTGTGGGATGTAGATGACGGTTCAAGGCGGCCAGACCCTCAATCGCCATCAGCAATAGCCTTATGGAGAGAGTCCGATAAGAATATTAAATTATATGGTAGCAAATGTAATAGTTGCGGGTATATCCAATATCCTATGCAATCCATTTGCGTAAACTGTCAAAGCAGAGATGACTATTTATCTGTCCGATTTAGTGATCAGCAAGGGAATATCTTTACATATTCTATGGATTATATTGCCGGTAGTGTTGATGTCCCATTGGTTATCACTGTGGTTAACTTCGATGATGGGGGGCGTATTCTGTGTATGATGACTGATAGAGAGATCGGCAAAGTTCATATCGGCATGCGAGTACAGATGAGTTTCCGTAAACTTCGAGTGGTCAATGGAATACATAATTATTATTGGAAATCGATACCAATAAGAGGTGTTGCTAATGCGGGGAATTAAGGATAGGGTTGCAATAGTAGGCATGGGGTGTAGTAATTTTGGGGAACGCTGGGAGTCAAGCGCTGCAGATTTGATGGTAGAAGCCGGATATGAAGCGTATGCTGATGCTGGGTTGGAGGCTAAAGATATCCAAGCTGCATGGCTTGGAACGGTGAGTTCTTTTAGAACAGGACAACCATTGGCAGAGGCCCTCAAATTAGACTACATTCCTATTACAAGGGTTGAGAACGCATGTGCAACAGCCACTGACGCATTTCGGAACGCTTGTTATGCCGTTGCTGCCGGAATATATGACATCGTATTAGCTGTTGGGGTGGAAAAACTGAAGGATTCAGGATTCTCTGGACTAGCTATACCTGAAGCTCCTGGTGCTGATGTTGCCCCACCTACACCTCCGCCATCCCAGTTTGCGATGGCGGCAACTCGTTACTTCCATCAATATGACATACCCTATGATAAAGGCAAGCTGACTCTGGCCGAAATTGCAACTAAAAATCATCATAACGGGACTCTTAATCCGAAAGCTCATTTCCAACGTGAAATAACTACAGATCAGGTTGTTAACGCTCCTATGATTGCGTGGCCCCTGGGTTTATTCGATTGTTGCGGCGTTAGTGACGGAGCTGCTGCAGCAATAATTACTACACCAGAAATAGCCAAAGGGTTAAGGAAGGATTACGTATTAGTTAAAGGACTAGGCTTATCGGTGGGGGCATTCGGAGTTCTACGTGATGACTGGGACTTTACGCATTTCCCTGAGACTGTTAAGGCTAGTCAGGCTGCATACGAAGAGTCAGGTATATTGAATCCTAGGCAAGACATAGATCTAGCTATGGTGCACGATTGTTTTACCATCACCGAGTTGATTATTTACGAGGATCTAGGCTTTAGCGGTAGAGGTAAAGCATCAGATGATGTGCACTCAGGCAGTTTTACGCTGGAGGGTGATCTACCAGTTAATACTGACGGGGGGCTTAAGTGTTTTGGTCATCCTGTTGGAGCTAGCGGTATTCGCATGATTTATGAGGTGTACAAGCAATTGCAGGGAAAGGCAGAAGGTAGGCAACTTAAGAAAGCTGATGTGGGATTAACCCATAACTTAGGCGGAAGGCCCGGTTCATTCACTTGTTCAGTAGCTATTTTTGGATCTGCTGAATGAGGATAACGAAACATTCGAAAGTTGGGGAGTGCACTAGTGGGTAACTTTCTACAGACTATATCGAGCCGGTTTTTAATTGCATTACAGTATCAAGACTACAGGACCCTGTGGACAGCTAACCTATTGGCAGGTGCTTCGGCGTGGGCCTTAATCGTTGCCCGAGCAGTTCTAGCATTTGAAATCACTGGTTATTATTCTTGGGCAGGATTGGTAGTATTTGCTGCGATGATCCCAAGATTAGTAGCCACTCCTTTGATTGGATTTATAGCTGACAGATTTGATAGGCAAACGGTTTTGTCTTGGACGTATGCGCTAAATCTCCTACATAATGTTGCCTTGGCCATTCTCGTTATGACGAGCCTAATAGGGCCAATTTTGTTAGTATTACTCGCTTTCTTTAATGGAACTCTCCGTGCTTCTCAGATGACCGCGACGCAGTCTTTAGTCCCAAACTTAGTACCCAAAGAGCATTTATTGAACGCTGTTGCTTTGAACCAGGCAACTCAACAAGGATCTAGAGCAGTTGGTCCCTTAGCGATTACTCCAGTCGTTCTTTATGTAGGCCTAGACTGGGCCTTTTGGGTTTGTGCTTTGTTTTATTTGGTAGGACTCATCCAGACTATGCGAATAAAGACTAGGTCTAGTGGAGATGTTGATAAACGAAAGAGTGTAGGAAGAAACATATTTGATGGTTTTTCTTATGTCTATACGACTCCTATCGTCCTAGCGATGATAATGTTCGCGGTGTTTCATTGCACTCTTACTATGTCTTACGAATCACTCTTGCCGGCTATGTCTGAAATAATGAGTAAAACTGGTAATCCTAATCATGCGGTTTTGTTGATGTCAGGCATAGGCGTAGGAGCCTTGATATCATCGATACTTCTGGCAGGCGTTAAGACAGACGCCGTTAGAGGGCGAGTTTTCTTGTTTGTTGGGTTAACCAGTGGCCTTACATATATAGCCTTAGGTTTATCTTCTATGATGGAGATGGCTTTGTTATTTGCTGTCTTATTGGGGGCAAGTACTGCTGGTTTTATGACAGTTACTCATACAGTAATACAAGCTGTTGTTCCGGATGGTGTTCGAGGTAGAGTCTCTGGAATATACAGCATGCATGTGGGTGGGAGTATGGCGTTCGCTAATCTACTCAATGGTATATTGGCTGATGTATTTAATGCACCACTAGTAATGACCATAACAGGTATCGCATTTCTCATACTATCCATTGTAAGCATAATTTATAAACCTGTGAGGTCTCTCTACTTTCCACGAATCTTCAATAGTGAACTCACGTAGGAGACATGCATAATCCATAGTTGGTAGGGTATCACTGGAACTCTCTAGGGTACCCTAGGTGAAGGCGCTCCGTGGTGAAACCTCAAGAAATTGCTGAAAATGGGTATCCTTTCTCCTTGACTTAAAAAAACTGATCTTGATATAAGTTAATGGCAACGTAGTGGGAAGTGATGGCGTCGGGGAGTTGCACTTTTATCGGTTTTTATTGATACGTCTCCACCGTCGTAACCCCAAGTAATAGTGTTGCTGGACTGATTTAGGCTTATGCTCGAAACGAGTCTGATTAAAGTTATTGGCAGAGGGAGTACGGTTAATGTTTCAATAGACGATATTGAAGATATTTCTGTCGTATGCCAGCATTTGAATGATCATTTAGCGACCAATCGATTCATGTATTCTACTGGGATTATCAATGTCGATGTGGGGCGTAGAATTTTGGTTAAGGAAGAACTGCACAAAATAAAGGAAATTATCGAATCGGAGTCTAATGTTACAGTATCGAGATTCTGGTGTGATCCTTCCACGTTATCTGACGCATTATCGGAAATTAATGGATTTGGAGTAGACCTCGCTGATCCTTCAAAAAAATGGCAATCTCAACGGCCCATTGTAATTCAACATAATGATCCAGCAACTTATGTAGATCCTGATAGTTGTATAGAACAAGACGTCATTGATCCAGATGAGCATTTGTCGGATGGGGGTGGCATTTCCGAAACAATAGCTCCCGAGACGCCTGAATATTTGAATGGATTGATCAAAGCTACAGGCCATTCTGACGAAGATCTGCATTATGACACTGAATATGCATCTTCAGCTATTTCAGAAATTACCGGCGCGGATGAGGATACTTTATTAGATGATCTTGTCGGTTTTCCTGTCAGAAATGAATCTGCCTCCCTTGACGTTAAGTCACACAAAACCGAAGAACTGATAGACGCCTACCGAAGGAACGAGGCACTGTTTATAAAGACGACTTGTCGGTCCGGAGAGATGATCAAGTACCCAGGAGATATAGTCGTACTGGCGGATGTAAACCCTGGTGCTCAACTAGTTGCTGACGGCGACATAATTATCTTTGGAAACCTTAGAGGGTTTGCTCACGCAGGTGCTAGTGGAGATACACAATCAGTAATAGTAGCATCTAATCTGAATGCTCACAGATTGCAAATTAGTGAGTGCACTGGAGTTTCACCTGAGAAATCAAATCGCAGTAAATCAAAAGGAAGTAAACCTAGGATAGCTTTCATTCGGCGTAATTCGATATATGTTGCGGCGTACACTGGAAGGTTTGCTGGGTACACTGGAGGGGTATTGTATGAAGGGTAGGACCATAGTCATCACATCAGGAAAAGGCGGGGTGGGCAAAACCACTACGACGGCCAATATTGGTACTGGATTAGCCATGCGAGGCCATAGAGTGGTTGTTATTGATACTGATATTGGGTTGCGGAACCTGGATGTTGTTATGGGACTGGAGAATCGTATTGTATACGATCTAGTTGACATAATCGAGGGCAGCTGCAAGATGCATCAAGGTATGATCAAAGATAAAAACAATCAGGATTTATATTTGATACCAGCTGCTCAAACTCGCGATAAAAACTGTATCACCGAAGAACAAGTTAAGGAATTGTGCAGCAAACTTGAGAGTGAATTTGACTACGTGTTAATTGACTGCCCTGCGGGGATAGAACAAGGATTTAAAAATGCTATTGCTGCAGCAGAGGAGGCAATTATTGTAACAACCCCGGAAGTTTCAGCTATACGCGATGCGGACAGAGTAATTGGCTTGCTTGCAGCTGCGGAAATTCACAATCCTAAGCTGATAATTAACCGAATTAGACCAGGAATGGTTAAGCGCGGTGAGATGATGGACAAAGATGACATCGTCGATTTGTTGGCTGTTGAAGTTCTTGGGATGGTTCCCGCTGATGATAGATTAATAACTGCGACTAATCAGGGTGTACCTGTAATACATGATAAACGCGCCGTTTCTGGTGCCGCTTTTTCGCGTATAACCGCCAGAATAGACGGGGATGATGTTCCATTGATGGATCTAGACCCTAAAACAGGTATCATGGGGAAAGTAAAAGAAATCATGGGAATGAATAGAGGTGCTTACTCACATGCGTGAATTAATAAAATGGGTAATTGCCAAGCGAGATCAAACTCGAATAGTTGCTAGCAAAATTTCGGCTCGTGAACGACTTCAAATGGTTTTGATGAGAGATCGTATGGACGTGTCACCAGATATCATGGATGCTCTAAAAAATGACATGAAAGATGTCATGTCTCGTTATCTTGTAGTTGAAGATGATTTTCAGGAGTTCGCCATACACCGATCAGATGAATCAGTCTTCCTAGTCTCAAATATATTGGTAAAAGAATTACCCAGAAACACAGCTACGACCTAGAGCGGTATGATCATAGAGGGGACCGTGGAAACGGGGTAGATGATTTAGGTTCTTCACAGAATCATCTACCCCGTTGGTATGTGTGTATTTGAGTAGTATAATCGTGGCCAATTATTAAAGGACGCGTACATCATGAACTCAACCCACGATGAATTGTCCAGGTACTTGGAACTGACACTAAAGAGTAAAGCATTCTGGGAGAATGCTTGTGAATATTTGCCCGGGGGAGATAGCAGAAATTCTATCTATTGGCGTCCGTACCCGATCTTTATCGAATCTGCTAAAGGTGCGGTGGTCACCGATCTTGATGGTTATGAGAGACTGGATTTCATAAATACCATGACGACTATGATATTGGGGCATGGATTCCAGCCAGTTATCGATGGTGTAACACGCCAATTAGACTCTGGAGTTGGTTACAACGCTCCGAATATTTATCAGGTTGAGTTGGCTCGACGTTTATGCGAACGGATACCAAGTTGTGAGTTACTGAGATTTACTAATTCAGGTACCGAGGCAACGTTAAATGCTATTAGAGCGGCACGGGCGTTTACAGGAAGAACAGCTTTTGCGAAAGTAGAAGGGGGATATCATGGAACGCACGATTCTGTATCTGTGAGTGTACGAGTTGATGTTTCCAAAGCAGGTAGTGCTAATGCCCCCCATGCATTAGCAGCAAGTGAAGGGCTGCCAAGTGAAATATTAGACCAAGTGGTCGTCTTGCCGTTCAATGATACGGAAGTAGCGCTAGCAATATTAGAAGAACATCATAGTGATCTAGCCGCAGTAATTGTAGAACCAGTCATGGGGTCAGTTGGTATGGTTCCTGCGAGCCATGAATTTCTGTCGATGCTACGTGGCTTTACTCAGGAACACGACATAGTATTAATTTTTGATGAAGTTATTAGCTACCGTGTCTCAATTGGTGGGTGTCAGTCCTATTATGGTATAACTCCAGATATGACTGCTTTAGGCAAGATTATTGGTGGTGGTTTTCCAGTGGGTGCTTTTGGTGGGCGTAGGGATATCATGGAATTGTATGATCCGAGGATAGGCCCAAGAGTTGCTCATGCAGGGACGTTTAATGGAAATCCTGTTTCGATGTTAGCTGGAGTAATTACTCTTGATAACCTTACACCGAAAGTTTATCAAGATCTGGAAATACTCGGACACGAATTGCGTTCTCAAATTCAAAACATCTGTATTGATATGGAAGTTCCAGTGCAAGTTACGGGTATTGGATCTCTATTCGGTATTCATTTCGCAGATCACGGGATACACAACTACCGTGATATTGCTAATTGTAATAATGAACTACGGGATCGCGTGTTCTTAGGTCTTATGAATGAGGGTATATTGGTTGCTCCCAATTTAGTTGGCGCATTGTCAACTGAAACGAAACTTGAGGAAATTAGAGTGTTCTCTGAAACTTTTAGAAAAGTCCTGTCGAGAAATATTTGATTCCGACAATCTACGTGGCTTGTATTCAGGGAATGAAAACATAGTCTTCACAGGAACAAGAAAGATGGGCTATCTAGCCCATCTTTCTTGTTCCTGTGTTTGGATTAGTCCACTGGGGCACGCTTCTCCCACTTCTCCGGCGGAGGATATACTGGGGTTGCTAGTCTGCGTACGTTTTCAGTAGCAAACCAATCTTTGCATTCCTCTCTCCATTTGACATAATGCGGGGCGTTTCGGTGTGCTTCAACTGCAGCATCATCTTTGTAGATTTCATATAGGTGTATCTGGTTTTCGTCTTCGTTATCTTGAAGTACGTCAAACCTGAGGCACCCCGGTTCGTCATTGTTTGATCCTCGCGCGTCACCCATCATTGACGCCATGAACTGGTCTTTAAACCCGGGTTTGATATTGATTGTCACGACTAGGGCTATCATTCTACCTCCTTATATCTGGTGTATATCCCGTATAGCCAGCGACATTATATCTATGAGCATTATTAGTTACAAGAAAATTGTTATGGTGACACGTGTGGTCATAGGATGTAGAATTTCCCAAATCGATAGTTTGGAGATATTGATGGGTGATATACCAATTGTATACACATTAACGGTCTGTCCGGCATGTGACCTTTTGAGGGATACGTGGCGTCGTGAAGGAGTCCAGTATGACGAGCGTAGGGTAGACCAGAGTCAGGATACCCTCGATGAGGCATTAGATTACGGAGATTCCGTTCCGATAATTGTTTATCCTGATGGAAAAGTTGAAATTGGATTTCAGGGCCAGACTGGTTGAGAGATTGGGTAACCGGCCGGTGGTCGGTAAAGAAGAAAACGAACTTTAGATTTAATTTAAGGGAGCAGGTCATGGAACGTGGTAATACTGTTGTTACACCGCAGAGATATGCAGAAGGTTTCGGATACTCTGATTACATAGAACAAATCAATGTGAACAAAGCCAGATTTCAAGAGTTTTACGAGAAGTTTCACGTTAGTGACGCGGAGTCAGCAAAGCTGAAGGAGATCACATCTCATGCAAAAGGGCCGTCTAAGATGATGGTTATAGGAGAAGACTGGTGCGGTGATGTGGTAAGAGGACTCCCTGTTTTAGCTAGAATGTCAGAGGTTGCCGGTTGGGATATGAAAATATTTCCGCGTGACTCGCACGAAGATATTATGAATGAGTTTTTGAAAGAAGGAAAATACATGTCTATACCGGTGGCCGTTTTCTATACTAGTGAACATGAATATTTATGTCACTGGATAGAACGGCCAGAAGTTGCAGCCCAAGAGCAAAGAATTATAGAACAGCAGATAAGAGATGAGAATCCTGATATCACGGATCAGGAATTTGGTCGCGAACGGAGGAATAGAACCGGTGCAAAAGCCGAAGAATGGCAGCAAGCCACGGTAACCGAAATAATAGATCTCTTACAATCTAATCTTTAGAAGGCTGATTGGGGTTTCCAAGATCTGGAGTGAATACGAGCCTTTTATTAGTCGTTCGGATTTTCTATTAGCCAATGGCTAGAGCCCGCACTTCTTTCGCACCGTCTGGCAAGGGATACGACTCCCATGTTGCACCATCGTCCTTGGATCCAAACGCTTCTCCTGCCCGGGCAACGCAGAAAACGTTATGAGGAGCCTTTGGATCGTTTCTTACTGCCATCATTGTACTGTTTGAGGTGACACCTGTTCCGATTGTCTCGAACGATCTGAAGAGATCACGGCTTCGATATACGGCTCCTTGATCGCTTATCGCCGCCGCGCCAATTGATACATAAAGAACGTTAGCCATGTGCTCGTCTGACCATAGATCCCTAGTGTAAGTTATTTTCGAGAATCTCCCAAAATCTATGGGTATCCAGTCACTGCCTCGATCAGGACCAATAAATGGTCCCTGTCTAGTAGTTATGAAAACAGTTCTTGGTGACGCAGCAGTACAGTGAATTCCGTGTAAATCTAGTGTGTCTTCACTATTAGCAAGTGATCCAGTGATATCTTCCCAATTCTCTCCGCCATCAAGACTCCTTATTACGCCAGCAACTTCCAATGCGGCGTATATTTCGTCCGGTGCGTTTGGGTCTGCGGTGAGAGCAATAACGCGAGTGGGGAATGACATGGTACATTCATTGGATCCCATTACTGCTGATGTCTTATTCCAAGAATCACCGCCGTCAGTACTTTTATGGATTTCACCTGGCGCAGTGCCAAGGTACATGGTTTTAGTGTCACCGGGTTTGAATAAGAAGGACCATACGGCTGGACCGCTTGTTGGATAATCTAATCGTGCCCAACTGTCGCCACGATCCTCACTACGATATGGACCGTCATGGGTTCCGGCAAATATCACCTCAGGCCTATTGGGGTGGATGACGAGTGTTTGCACTTGCACTTTACGTGGCAGTCCGTTAGTTAAATTTTCCCAGGAATTTGACTCAGGTGATAGACGATATAATCCATGGGTCTCTGCTCCAACGTATACGAACGTACTTTCTCCAAAAACCATATGCTAATTGATCCTTTTGCACATTTTTAGGGTTAACGCGTATGCATGTCTTCTAGTGTGTAAGTGAATTCTTCTATGACTGGATTTGAAAGAAGTTTCTCGGCCATCTCATTGACTTGTGTTTCAGCGGCTGTGCGAGAAGACTCGTCTATTTTTATCTCCATGTATTTTCCGACTCGCACGTCTTCAACAGATTGGAACCCTAGGTTTTTTAGTGCTCCCAAAACTGTTAGCCCCTGTGGATCGTTAACCATCTGTTTTAATGTAACTCGGACCTTTGCCAAATACATAATTCAACTCGTTTGTACTAATAATATGTTGATTAGATAATACGGTTAGCTAGTAGGTGGCGCCATGACTCCGCTTTCTGTGCACACTAGTCTCTCTGGTCCAAGGTTACCTGCGTAGGTATCAAAAAACTTTTCTAATCGTTCCTTATCTATTGTTGTCATAGTGTCGGATATTCCCCATGCTGCTGCAACAATAGTGCCGGAAGGTATTGCTTTATATGGGCGAGCAACACCCCATAGTCTAGATGGGCCTATGTCGTCAAATACTTCCCGTAGTTGATCGATTTCATTGCTATTTTCTAAGTTGTAACTGATAACTATATTTCCGTGCTCTAGGTTATGGACTACTCGCTCGTCCACTAACTCAAATTCTTCGAATCCACACTCTGCCCATCTTGCATAGTGATCTCCAGAAGTAGGAGGCACAGTATTATATTCTACCTGAGTACCTTCACTTATGTGCCTTCTCGTAGGCATTATGTCGTGCTGTATACCTACACCCTTGACATATGTCTCAGAAGCTCCAGTCCGCGCGCCAAAAGAAGCACCTCCCACTACGAATCCAGCTATGACAAGAAAAGCTATGATAGCGGAGGCAGATATATACCACCAGTTGGCTTTTGGTTTAGGTCGATTTAACGATAAAGAGGCGTCTGAGCTTCTACTACCGGGTTGAATTCGCCCACGACGGCGACGATGTTTTGATATTGGCACTATGGATCTCCTATTTAGTTATTATCTAATCTATATAGTTTCCCCGGTTAGCAGTTTATATGCTTCCGAGTAACGCTCTGTAGTTTTTAGCACTACGTCATCTGGTAGTGCTGGCGCAGGTGGTTCTTGGTTCCATCCCTGGTTTGACAAGTAATCACGTATGAACTGTTTATCATAGTTGGGTTGTGATTTTCCGGGGGAGTAACCTTCCGCGTTCCAAAATCTGCTGGAGTCAGGAGTTAATAATTCGTCAATGAGAATTATGTTTCCGTCAAGAATGCCAAATTCCAGCTTTGTGTCAGCAAGGATAATGCCTCTCTGTCTAGCATGCTGGTCAGCGAACGAATATACTTGCTTACTGATCGATTCGAGTTCGTTTGCAATCTCTTTACCCACCAAATCTTCCACTTGAGCTTGGGTAATATTTACGTCGTGGCCTTCTTCAGCCTTATTTGTTGGTGTAAAAAGCGGTTCCGGAAATGGCGTTCCTTCGAGCATGTCGGACGGCATTGATAATCCCCAGACTGTCCCGTTGCGCTGGTATTCTAACCAAGCTTGGCCGGTAATGTAGCCGCGGACTATGCATTCTATGTCAATTCGTTCAGCTTTTTTCACAATCATGGCCTGACCAGCCACCTCTGACGACATAGTGGCCAGCAATGGGTTGTCGCCATAGTTAGATTTGAGGTCTGGAGAATCTGCTAGACACAGGAAATGGTTAGGTACTATATCTTTGGTTTCTTCAAACCAGAAAGCAGATATACGGTTGAGAACTTGGCCTTTTTGGGGAATCCCTGTGGGCAACACCACATCGAACGCGGAGATTCTATCAGTAGCTACCATTAGTAAAGTTTCGTCATTAACAGCGTAGGTGTCCCGGACTTTTCCCTTGTGTAATATATCCGGCATGTTTGTGTCTATAATCATTATATTTCTCTTGTTTCCATGAGTGACTGATGTTTTAGCTGCTTCTACTTGGATAACCCGATCCTATCAAACGTTTCATCGATGTGTTTTGTATAGTAACCATAATCAAATATTTTTTCCATATCGTCTACTGACAAGCTGGCTAGTGCGTCTGGATCATTCTTTAATAGTGAACGGAAATCGTGTCCTTCGTCCCAACTTTTCATAGCGTTTCTCTGAACTATTTTGTATGAATCCTCTCTTGATAGCCCTTTGTCTACCAAAGAGAGTAGTACCTGTTGACTAAATATAAGACCACGGCTGCTCTCTACATTGGCCAACATCTGTTTATCTAAGACGCGTAAGTCCTTAACTATACCGGTGAAAATACTTAGGATGTAATCCAGTGCTAGGCAGGAATCAGGCAGTATTATTCTCTCTGCAGATGAATGGCTTATATCTCTTTCACCCCATAATGCAACATTCTCCATAGCTGTTACACTATTTCCACGTATAAGCCTAGCTAGGCCACAGATGCGTTCCGCTAATTCTGGATTTCTCTTGTGCGGCATAGATGAAGATCCGGTTTGGCCGTGTCCAAAGGGTTCCTCTAGTTCATGTATTTCGGTCCGCTGAAGTCCTCTAATCTCTGTGGCGAACTTTTCCAATGATGCCGCGATTAAGGCGAGGGTTGTTACGAAATGAGCGTGTCGGTCACGCTGTATTATTTGATTAGATACGGGAGCTACTTGTAGTCCCAAGTGTTTACAAACATTTTCTTCTACTCTGGGCGGGATGGTAGCGTGTGTTCCTACCGCTCCTGAAATCTTGCCTACTCTTACGCCATTACACGCGTCAACTAACCTAGAGCGCTGTCGCTTCATTTCTTCCCACCATAAGGCCATCTTGAGTCCAAAGGTGATAGGTTCTGCATGAACACCATGCGTTCTCCCCATCATTAGGGTATGTTTGTGTTTGATAGCTTGTTCAGCTAGAGCTTCTATCGCCTTGTCTACTTCTTCTATTAGTAATTCGCCTGCCTGAACCATTTGCATGGCCTGCGCGGTGTCTAACATATCGTTTGACGTCATGCCCAGGTGTAGCCAACGACCTTCCGGACCCAACCTTTCGGTTATGGATGTCAAAAAGGCAGTAACGTCATGGCGAGTTGTCTCAAATATTTCCATCATCCGATCATAGTTATACGTGGCAGACCGTAATAAAGTCATGTCGGATTGCGGGATTACTCCTTCTTCAGCCCAAGCCTCCGAAACAGCTAATTCAACATCTAGCCATTTTTGATATTTATTCTCGTCAGACCACACCTGTTTCATGGCCGGCCTGGAATACCTGTCAATCAAAGCTCTATCTCCTATACGTTATTAGTGTTCGATTGCATCTCGTATTTTGATTGGTTGCACTGTAATGTCCTTAGGACATCACCAAAATCTCTAAATGGGATAAATGGTATATTTTTGCGCTGACACTCCTCGGCTAAGACGCTGTGTGCGAAGACTACATCGGCTTCTAACGCCGCTTCAAAATCTGATCTCCCGTCACCAATGTAATATACCGTATGTCCTTTCTTCTGGTAGTTATTTACGATAAGTCCTTTTGAATTGCCCTGGGATTCGTTCCCTGGACGTACGTAATTATATTGGTATGATATTCCCTTCTCATTGATACTTGTATTAACGGCGAATATGGGAATGGAACTGTAACCTTCACCTTGAATTAAGGCTTCGATGTAGAAATCCAAGCCTTGACTGACTATAGCCATCGGAAAATTATTAACGCAGCAATATTCGGCCAATTCTCCGAAATATGGACGAAGGCTTGCATTTTCCCGAACGTGTTGCTGCATTGTGGGTATGTCGACGCTAATGTTGCGAAATACTATCTCTTGGTAGTCTTTCAATGTGAGGTCTCCGTTCCGAAACTGAGCCCGAATGGTTTCCCATGAAGAGTCCCCAAATGTTTTTAAAAGCAACTCTGCGACGTTCTGGTGTGCAGCTGTATCATCGAAATCGCTAAGCACGCATGGGCGAAAACTAGATGTTCCTAGATTTGACTCGTTAATGTTCATACGACCTTCTGATTTATTCTGGTTAGGCCTGGATTTCTGCCGGACGATATATTAGCAGTCTGGTTAACTAGATTATTAGTCTTAGCTCTTCTTTTATTGCTTCAAGCAAAGCTATCTCTACTGCTGCTCGGTCGGGTCTTATGTCGATTTCATTTACCTGAAGATATATCCCGTTCGTGGTTATTCCGACATCTACGGCGATTTCTCTCTCTTGGTCGCCGGTGGTGACTTCGTCCCAAGACAGTATAACGCTTATATAGTCTGGTCCGATTTCTCCTTCTTCCGTGGCGTAATCGGTCTCAGTGTTTATAATTTCCCAAGATGATTCGGTAGAAATAGTTCCCTGACCTTTTAGCGCTAACGTGTTCAGACTATTTAACATTTCTGGTATCTCAAGTTCAGACACTACTCTACTAAGAGCATCTCTATCTGTGTTAGTTTGTTCGGTCTCTTCCCGTATATGTTTCTCCCTTTCCTGGCGAATTAGTTCTAACTCAGGGAGTAGAGTGGTTATTTTTTCTATCCAATCCATTACGTTCTCATCTTTGTTGTTGATTTGGTGCCGCCCGCCATTGGGGAGAATCTGGTTAACCAATAATTGAATTGATCTACAGCGGCTAAGTTAGGTAATTGGAAACGGTATTGGATGCGATGTAGCAAATCTAGCATATCGATGTAGCGTATTCCCCAAGGTCCCTTCCTTAAATCCGGGGTGTACCAGCCTAATAGTTTCAACGCGCGTTCAGATGATTGGTTCCAAATTCCAAATAGTAAAGGATACCTCAAGTGAAGAAGGTACGAAACAAATTCTTTGCCTGTTCCATGAAGTTTGTAAGCTCCTACGTCCGACACACATTCGTCAAATCTCCCTTCTAGTTTTATTGTGTCGTACAACAAGAAATCTAAAGCATCTTGAGTATCGGCAATAGTATTTGTCTTAAATACTGCAGTTTTTCTACCACCGGAGCATTTGTATAGATCTAAACTTTGTTCAATAGACAGGGTTGGTAGCATATCTTCGGTTAACCATACGCTAAACTCAGGACACCTCTCAAACTTTTTTTGAGCATAGGTGCGCAATGTGCCATCGGCTATGGCTCGTCCAAAAGCTGATGATAAGTCGTATGTATCTGTGGATTGACGCATGACCACCGTAATTATCTCTTCTAGTCGCTTATGTCAGTTCGGCAGTTAGAACCATCGAAATGGATATTGTTCACTCTAGTGTAGGCATTAGCTTTGGCGTCATCGATTGATGCACCCCATCCTACTACTGTGAGTACTCTCCCGCCAGAGGTGACTATATCTCCTGTATCTGGGTCGTGTCTTGTGCCGGCATGAAATACCATGCTATTTGGACTTTCGTTCTCTAACCCCTTGATAGCTCTTCCTGTTTCGTATTTGTCTGGATATCCCCCTGAGGTCATTACAACCCCAACGTGAGGTTTGTCATTCCATTTGACTGTAATACTATCTAGAGTTCCACTGGTGCAAGCATTCATGATTTGTATGGGGTCAGTTTCTAATAACGGAAGGATCACTTGAGTTTCAGGATCGCCGAACCGACAATTGAATTCCAGAACTCGTGGGCCTGATTGAGTCAACATTATTCCGGCGTATAAAATACCGGTGTATGGTATATTCTTTTCGGCCAACTTGCGGATGGTTGGCTCCATAATGTTTATCATTATCTGATGCTCAAGTTCGTCGGACCAGAACCGTGGCTGGGTATAACTACCCATGCCTCCGGTATTTGGCCCAGTATCTCCGTTGCCCACCCTTTTGTAGTCGCAGGCCGCCACGGGCTTGGATACAGATATTCCATCGCTAAAAGCAAAAACGCTCACCTCAGGGCCGGATAGAAATTCTTCGATGACTATTGTGTCTCCCGCGGATCCAAATATCCGGTCTGACATTGTAGTAACGACAGCTTTTCTAGCGGAAGACTGATCCATGCATATTAGAACGCCCTTGCCGGCTGCTAATCCATCTGCCTTTACAACGAGTGGCCCAGTGGTTTTGTCTATAAATGACAGAGCTAAAGCAGGGTCTGTAAAAATATGATAATCAGGCCCTGGTACCTGAGCTTCTGTAATTATTTGTCGTGCAAATGATTTGCTAGATTCTATTTGAGCGGCACTCTTGCTTGGCCCAAAAGCAGGAATGCCCACTTTATAAAGTCTATCTACTAAGCCGTGGGCCAGAGGTGTTTCTGGACCTACGACTACCAACTCTATCACTAAGTTCTGGGCTAATTGGATAATTGCTTCTGTATTGAGAGGGTCAACATCCACGTTCGTCGATATCAGATTCGTTCCTGCATTCCCATTAGCGGTCCAGATATTGTGAGCGGAATCCGATTGACTAATGCGCCAAGCTAAGGCGTGTTCTCTGCCTCCAGACCCTACTACCAATATATTCATAACATTGAATCCATTTGGGATATATTCTCGCGCAACGTGCTTCTATACATTAACTTTACCTATCGCACGTCTTATTCCCACTCAATTGTTCCCGGAGGTTTGCTGGTGATGTCATATACCACTCTATTGACTCCGGTCACCTCATTGACAATCCGGCTGGATATCTGTGCCAATAGCTCATATGGCAAACGGACCCAGTCAGCTGTCATTGCATCGTCGCTAGAGACTGCCCGAATAGCACATACGTAACCGTATGTCCTAAAGTCACCCATTACGCCGACGGTACGGTTATCACTTAACACGGCGAAGCTTTGCCAGATGTCCTCATACAACCCGGCGTTACGGATTTCTTCGAGTACTATGGCATCACATTCTCTGAGTATATCTAATTTATCTTTAGTGATATTTCCGATGATGCGTATTGCTAAACCCGGGCCAGGAAACGGCTGTCTATATACCATTTCGCGTGCGAGTCCGAGTTCAATACCTACATCCCTGACCTCGTCTTTGAAAAGGTATCGGAGAGGTTCCACCAGTTTCAATTTCATATCTTCCGGGAGACCGCCAACGTTATGATGGGTCTTGATTCTGGCTGAAGCACGGTTATCTGGAGTCTCGCTCTCTATTACATCTGGATATAAGGTGCCTTGCGCCAGGTATTCTGCATACCTGACATCTGACGATATTTCTTCAAACACCCTAATAAACTCTTCTCCAATAATTTTCCGTTTTTGTTCTGGATCTGTAATATCTTCTAGGCGCTCTATAAATCGGTCAGCGGCGTCTACATATATAAGGTTTAAACCTAAGTTGTTCTTGAAGGTGTTTTGTACTGCTTCTGCTTCACCTTTTCTAAGTAGTCCGTTGTTAACAAAGATGCACGTTAGTTGATCACCAATTGCTTTGTGGAGTAGCAAAGCGGTTACGGATGAGTCTACACCCCCTGACAGAGCACAGATTACATGGGCATCCCCGACTTGGTCTTTTATTCTTGTAGTGCATTCTGAAACGAAATTTCCGGGGGTCCAATCCTGTTTACAGTGGCATACCTTCTGAAGGAAATTATCAAGTACACTCATGCCAAGAGGGGTGTGTGCTACTTCCGGGTGAAACTGTAGAGCGAATATCTTGTTTCCATCTCCAATGGCTGCCATCGATGAGTTCTCTGTGTGCGCTAAAGGCGACAGGGTTTTAGGCAGTACTTCTACCTTGTCGCCGTGGCTCATCCATACTTCAAGAGATTCGGGAATCTTGTCGAAAAGAATACAGTCAGATGTATCTTGACTTAGAATGGCGTGTCCGTACTCGCGTTTGGGACTTGGTGAGACTTTTCCGCCCATTTGGTGTACTAATGCCTGCATGCCATAGCATATGCCGAGTATAGGTAAATCACTTTTGAAAACCCATTCCGGTATTGTCGGCGCGGCTTCGTCGTATACACTCGATGGTCCACCCGATAGGATAATACCTTTGGGAGTTAGTCTGTTTGTAACCATCTCCCATGTTGATGAGGGAGATACCAGTTCGGAATAAACGTGGAGTTCACGGACTCTCCGGGCGATCAGGTGACTGTATTGAGAACCGAAGTCAATTACTACTATGCCTTCATCAGTTACTAGAGGCGACGCTACATTATCCACTGTACTTGCTTGCGAATATCCCAACTAACCCTTACCCCCTTCAGCCGTCTTTGTTCGCATGTATCTAGGAATGGAGTAAGGTATTATGCTTCAAATTGACATAATAATCTAGACCCATCCTTGGAATAAATCATCGGTTACGTGTGGCAAGATATCGACCCTTTTTATTCTACGTGCTAAACTCGTTCTGCTATGGCATCAGTAGACTCTCTTTGTACTTTGCATGGATCAAAATCTGAATGTGCCGACGAGATAAATCGTGCGGCCAATGTGATCTTGAATGGTGGGATAATAGTTTATCCAACAGATACCCTGTATGGCTTGGGAGCGGATATTTTCAATGAAGACGCGCTTCTACGTATATACGATATCAAAGGCAGGCCTAATGACATGGCGTTGCCGGTTCTAGTAAATGGTTGGGAAATGGTGCAGTCGATATCCTCAGAGGCAAATTTGATTGGTGAAAAACTAGCTGCTAGATTCTGGCCAGGTCAGCTTACTCAAGTAATACGAGCGAACGACAATTTATCTGCAATTCTGACGGGAGGTAGGGGCACGATAGCCGTCAGGCAACCTGATCATTGGATAGCACAACAGATTATTGAACAGGTTGGTAATCCGATAGTCGGCACTAGCGCCAATTTTAGTGGGTTTCCAGATTTAGTTGAGCCTTCAAGTTTAGTTGATCAATTAGGTCATTTGGTGGACCATATAATAACTTGTGGTCCAAAACCATTGGGGCTTGGATCTACTGTAGTTGACATAACGAGTGGGGAGCCCGCAGTTTTGAGGAAAACCTCTATCTCTGCAGAGGATATACAAGCGGTATTAGGGGAAATGGAGTCTTGAGATTTTTACGTTAGATAAATTATCTGAATATAGATCATCAGTTAACCAAGAATTGAAAGAATCATTCTCTGGGAGGGATGGTTTTCTATATGATCTGCTACGCTATCACCTAGGTTGGACTGATCAATATGGTCAAACACAAGATGTTCTGGTAGACATCGGATTTCAATCCATGTTGGCTCTTTCTATTGCTGATCTAATTTCAGATGATATAGATCCCGCGTTACCGGTAGCAGCTGCAGTGCAACTAATCTGTGATTTTATGGACGTACATGGAGAGGTGCAAGCTGGGAAACTGGGATCAGATTCGGAAAGACCCACGATTTGGTGGGTCTGGGGTCCTGCCCAGGCAATAAACGCAGGAGATGGTCTGCACGCACTCGCAAGGTCAGCCATGATGCGACTATCAACTCGACATATAGAACCTATAAAGATTCTAGAGGCAGTGCGATTACTGGACAGCACATGTTTGACCTTGTGTGAAGGTCAGTACATTGATTTGACGTTTCAAGATCAAGTAATGATAAAAACGTCCGATTACATGGAGATGGTTTCCAAAAAATCAGGAGCTCTGCCAGGTTGCGCCACTAAATTAGGGGCTTTGGTGTCCGGTTTCGACCATGATACTTGTGTGGCAATTGAAGAATTTGGTATAAACCTAGGTGTTGCATGGCAGCTAAAGCGGGATATAGATGGACTTTGGGGTGATTTAGGGACTGGTATTACTGCCGACAACTTATTGAACAAAAAAAAGACTTTGCCCCTCATCCATGCTCTAGAGACTGGGTCAGCAGCTATAAAACGTGAAATCACAGGGATTTATATGAAACGAGTCCTAGAACCATCAGATATATCCCGAGTTCTTGAACTGTTAGATGAAGTAAACGCCAAAGGACATGCCTTGGCGGAGATGGACGAGATTTTAATCAAAGCTGGGGATAGTCTGGTGTCGTGTGGTATCGATAGAACTAAAAGCGACGAGCTTATCGAGTGGGTCATTGCACATAAATAGGACTGTATCCTGTTTCGGTCTGATTTAGGAGTTATCTTCACATATGCCAAAGAGAGCTTTAACTGATCTGGATGTTAAAGGTAAAAGAGTTCTTGTCAGGGTGGACTTCAATGTTCCGATTGAACAGGGAATTGATGCTATAGCGTTGTACGATCAGAGGTTAAGGTCAACTTTGCCCACCATAAAGTATCTTAGGGACCAATCTAGTATAGTGATACTATGTTCGCATTTAGGCCGTCCTAAAGGCGAAGTCGATGAAACGTTAAGGCTTG
>MDTE01143505.1_pt1 | contig 32261 bp, 26 predicted proteins | sample 811231 | NCBI WGS metagenome assembly MDTE01 (sample SAMN05326651, study PRJNA326480) | marine metagenome | isolation source: seawater | place: Indian Ocean: Red Sea | collected 2010 | reverse complement strand
TTTGGACCATATACGAATGCAAGATTAGTTCGTGACCAAATTAAAGAATTACAAAAAATTTTTAGACTACGTAATTGCTCAAATAGTACCTTTAGTAATAGATCTAGACCATGCATTGAGTATCAAATGAAGCGGTGTAGCGCTCCATGCGTTAAGTTGATTAGTAAGTCTGATTACTCTGAAGACGTATCTGCTGCACAACGATATTTAACTACTGAAAAAAAACATGTAAAAAAAATCTTAAAAGAAAAAATGCATCGCCACTCAGATTTACTTCAGTTTGAGGAGGCCGATAGATACAAAAAAAGACTTGATAGCATTATTTCGCTTGAAGATGAGACATCTATAAATATTCATCCGCTAGATATCGATATATGGCATGGTTCTTTTGAGCATAAGACTGGCCTGGCAAAAATATCAGTAAGAGATGGCAAGGTAAGGTCTACTAAAACTTATTTAATTGATTCTGATGCATCCTCAGAAATCGATAGTGTATTTAGGCGTGCAATTTTTCATAGCTACTTACATAAAAGCCATATTCCAGACAAAATACTTATTGCAAATAAAATTTCAGAAAGAAAACTTCTTCAAGAAGCACTTGAAAAGACATTTGATAAGAAAATAAATATTTTTGTAAAAGCACCTAAAGGCAGTAAAAGTTTTTTAGATTTAGCAAAGTTAAATTCAAAACAAATCCTCATAAATTCAGAAAATAAAGAGCCCCCTATGAAACTAGCTTTCGATGAATTGACTCAAAAATTTAAGCTAAATGCTATTAGTCCATCACTAGATTGCATAGATATCAGCCATCATTCTGGCAGTGATCCAAAAGCAGGAATTATTAGATTTAATATAAATGGCCCAGATAAAAGACTTTATCGTACCTATAATATTCCCAAAGAACTGGGTGGCAATGATCCAGGATCACTATCGTTTGCAATTAATAAAAGATTGGAAAAAAATGATGAAAATCCAAGTATATTGCTAGTTGATGGTGGGAAAGCCCAATTAAATGCAATTGCATCAAAGATTAAAAATAGAAATATTCTTTTATTAGCAATAGAAAAGGGATCTCAAAGAAAAGCTCTTACTGAGAATATTTATTCTATTCACGGTCAAGAGTCCATTGATGTTAACTCTAAATTATTTAATTTACTTATTAAGGCAAGAGATGAGGCCCATAGATTTTCTTTAAAGGCTAGCAGAAATTCAAAACGAAAAAAAATAAGTACCTCTATTTTAGATAAAGTTCATGGGATTGGACCAATAACAAAAAGAAACTTAATTAAAGAATTTAAAACCATTGATGCTATCCTTAGCGCAGAAACTGAGGAATTGATTAAAATAAGAGGAATAACCCCAGAAATCATAATCAAATTAAGCAAGCTAAAAGAATTATGAAAAAATTTATTATGTCACTGACTATATCAAGGGCTATGTCTGGACCTTTTATATTTATTTTTATAACATTTTTTGAAGCTTTTTTAGTCTCTAGTATTTTATTTACAATTGCAGCACTAACTGATTTTTTAGATGGTTATTTATCAAGGAAATTTTTATTAGAAAGCGAAATTGGAAAAGTTCTTGATCCAATAGCAGATAAGATATTACTAACTTGCTCACTTTTATCTATAATTTTGTTAACAGATGATCTATTTATAGCCACAGTAATAATGATAATTTTAGTTCGAGAGTTTTGGGTTGCAGGACTTAGAGAATTCTCTGAAAAAAATAAATTGGAAAAATCTATTTCAGTCTCATATTTAGGAAAAGTTAAAACATCTTTTCAGTTTATTGCAATAATATCTTTTTTTGTTTCATTTTCTTTTAACTCAAGTCTTGGCCAATTTCTTTCTTCATTCTTTCTTTTTTTGAGTATGCTTTTATCAATTAAATCTGGCTTAGACTACTCTCAAAGATTTCTAAAAAGAGATAGTTAATTTAGTGCTGATATTTAAGTCTTTGATTTAAGATATAATTACTAATAATTTTGGATAATTAATATATTTAATTACTAACTATCTCAAACAAATATTTATATAGTGAAAGTACTTTTTTCAGCCCCGTTTGATTTTATTAAAAATATAATAGAAGAATTGGGGCTTTCATCAAAATTTGAGATAACTTACAAAGAAATTTGGAAGGAGAATGAGTTACCATCTGAAGGATTAGATTATGATGCTTGGATACCTAATCCCGGACAAAACTTTATTATAAACAAAAAGATATTATCTAATTTCTCTTGCTTAAGAGTAATTAGTACGCCATCAACGGGAACTAATCATATTGACTTAAACGACTGCAAAAATAACTCTGTAAAAGTTTTTGGTCTTCTTGATCAAATGGATGGTCTCAATGAAATTACTGCTAGCGCTGAATTTACCTTTTTAAAGGTTTTAGCATCAATAAGAAATCTTCGATCTGCATGGAATGAAGTATCAGCTGGAAGATGGAGAGAAAATGAAAATTTAATGAGAGGCAAGGAGATTGATGAACTTGAGTTTGGTTTAATTGGCATGGGAAGAATTGGTAAAAAACTCGTTTCTTACCTGGAACCCTTTGATCCTAAATCCATTAAATATTACGATCCTAATACTGTTTGCCATTTAAATTCTGCAAAAAAGGTCTCCTCAATTGAAAAAATATTTGAAAGTTCCGATGTTATTATCATGTGCCTTTCTTTAAATGAAAACACTTTTAATTTGATTGGCGAAAAACTTTTTAATCTCATGAAAAAGAATGCAATTCTTATCAATACATCAAGAGGAGAAATTATTGTCGAAAGCGAGTTGATTAATTTCTTAATGGAAAGACCAGATGTAAAGTTTTCAGCTGATGTGATTCAGGGAGAGGTTGTTAACCAGCATTTGAGCAATAATTTAATTAGCTTACACAATAATAATAGAATTAATTTAACTCCTCATATAGCTGGAGCTTCATCAGGATCTCAAACCAAGGCTGCTATATTGGCAATTAGGGCAATAGAATCATATGAATAATCTCAATAACGATAAAGCAATTCTAATTGCCGAAATTGGAGGAAATCATGAGGGCTCGCTGTCAAAAGCAATCGATTTAATGTATGAGGCTAATGAAAATGGAGCGGACATAATTAAGTTTCAATCATATTCAGGTGAAGGGCTTGTAAATAAAAAATTAAATAAAGAGCGTTATGATCATTTTAATAGATTTATGCTTAGTGATGATCAATGGCATTTACTTGCTGAAGCAGCTTTAAAAAAAAATATCAATTTTTCAAGCTCTGTATGGGATATTCATTATTTTCAATTACTTGATAAGTATATTTCTGTTTATAAAGTTGGATCTGGTGATCTAAATAATTTTAAAATGATTGAATCAATAGTTAAAACAAAAAAGTCAATTATTTTATCTACAGCAATGTCAGATCTTAGCATGATAAAAAAAATATATAACTTTGTGACAGGTCTAGACTCTCAAATAGTTAAAGATGGAAGGCTTGGCATTTTGCAGTGCTCAGCAATATACGACAATCCAATTCATAGTTTGATGAATATTTCAGTGATGAAAACTTTTAAAAAAGAATTTAAATGCAAGGTAGGTTTTAGTAATCATGCTATGGGAATAAATCCATCACTTGCAGCAATTGCAAATGGTGCTGATATCTTGGAGTTCCACTATACAGATAATAAGGAGAAAGAATTTAGAGATCATAAGTTATCTTTTGATAAAACTGATTTAAAATTTGTTTCCAAGTTTAATAACGAAATTCGTGAAATCATGGGGTCTTCAAAGAAATCGATTTTAGAAGATGAAGCCTCTAATGAAAAAGAATTTAGGAGAGGAGTCTTTTTAAATAAAAGTCTTAAAAAGGGCGATACTGTTAATCTATCAGACTTAGTTTTCTTAAGACCCCAGGCAGGAATATCTTATTGGGACTATAATAAAATTATTGGTAAATGCTTAAAAAAAGATATTACCGAATACGAACCCCTCTCTTTTGATGATTTTAAAATCTAAAGTTTTTTTTATGGCTGGATGGCAGAGTGGTTATGCAGCGGCCTGCAAAGCCGTTTACGCCGGTTCGATTCCGGCTTCAGCCTCCATAAATTTATGAGCGATAAGAATATTGCATTAATAGTAGCCAGATTAAATTCGTCACGGCTTCCCAACAAAAATATTATGCAGATATGCAATAAGCCAATGATCTCCTTATTAATAGATAGAGTAAAAAAATCAGATTTTGTTGATGAAGTGGTTATTGCTACAAGTGATAAGGAGACTGATGATAGGCTTGAAATTCTTGCAAATGATATAGGCATTGGTATCTATCGAGGTCCATTAGACAATGTAATGGGAAGAATTAACGGAGCGGCAAAGGAATTTAACGCTAACAACATAATCGAAATCCTAGGAGATAACCCTTTAGTAAATCATTTCTTAATTGATGATGTTGCAGAAATCTTCAAGAAAAATAAATCTGATTATTCGGCTACAGCCACAACTGAATATCCACTCCTTGATAACTCAACAAGCTTTTTTTCAATTGGATTACGTGTTCAGATATATAAGTCAAAGGTTGCATTAGAGTATGAAAACTTTAGAGAGCTTTTGGGCCCCGATGATCATCCATCATCTTTTATTTTCAATAATCCCAAGCATTTTAAAATAAGTTTCTTAGAGGCAAAAGGAAATTGGGCATTCATGAACAGGCCTAGTTTAAATTTTGCAGTTAATTATGAAAAAAATTTCAAGCTAATAAAGAAAATTTTTGAACACTTTGAAGATAATCTCTCTGAATTTACACTTAAGGAAATGTATGAATTCTTAGATGAAAATCCTAGCCTATATACTCTTCTGGGTCCGGAGTAGAAATGCTTAGAGCTGGGATTATTGGCTGTAATGGAGTGTCTGGTCTGTATGATCAAAATTTTTTTGAAAGAAAAGATAAGTTTTCCATAACTCATGCTTCAGGATATTTTCTTTCAGAATCCTGTAATTTAGTTTCAGTTTGCGATCCTAATGAAGACAGGTTAACTAAATTTAGAGATTTTTGGAAATTGCAAAATGTATATTCGTGTCACAGAGAAATGCTGTTAAATGAAAAGCTAGATATTGTTTCAATTTGTGTTCCTACTGAGAATCATTATGAAGTTTTCTGTGATGCTATCAATTTTGGAGTGAAAGGTATTTTTTGTGAAAAGCCTCTTTCTCTAAGTCAGCAAGAAGCTAATCGAATGCAGGAACTTGCAAAAAAAAATAATGTAAAGGTATCAGTTAATTATTTTAGGCGCTGGAATAAATCTATAAATAAACTTAAATCAAGTATCCATGAGGGTGAGTTTGGTAACTTCATTAAGGGTATTTTTAAATACACTAAGACAACTACTGGTAATGCATGTCATCTTATGGATCTTGCCAATTGGTTTTTCGATGAACCAACAAAGATTTCACTTGATGCTAATTCAATTGATATTGATAGATTGGACTTTGAGTTTTTATATGCTGATTCATCAGGAATAAAATTTATAAACATTCCAAATAATGATTCATATATATTTATTGATTGCGAGCTCTTTTTTGAGAGCATGCATGTTTCGATTTCGCAACGCGGACAATTTATTTCAATAAGTCCTATAGGTAGTGATAAAATCTATGATAATTTTAAAATAATTGATAACCAAGAGCCTTTTGAAGCTGATTGGAGAAACGCACCTTTACGTGCCATAAATAATTTAGATCAATGTATAAAAAGTGACCTTCCATGCGAGTCACCTATTCATGATTCTATAATTCTAATCAAACAGTTAGATAAATTAAAAAAACTATATATGGAGCAAGTTAAATGAAATCTAGTTCAACCTTAGCAATAAATGGTGGAAAACCAATTCGGGAAGAGCCATATCCTATACATACAACTATCTTGGATGATGCTGAGGAGAAACAATTGATAGATGTAATTAGAGATGGTCACTTATCTGGATTTTCAGCCCGACCTGGTGAGAGATTTTTAGGCGGCACAAAAGTTAAAGAACTAGAGTCACTTTTCCAAGAAAAATTTAAGATAAAGTTTGCAGTTTCATCAAATTCAGCCACCTCTAGTATTCATAGCGCTATTTCAGCTTTGGGTATTGGCGCAGGTGACGAGGTCATAACCTCGCCGTTTACTATGTCTGCTACAGGAAGTTCTGTAGTAATGCAAAACGCTGTTCCAGTTTTTGCTGATATTGAAGACAGAACATTTGGCTTAGATCCTAAATCTGTTGAAAGTCTTATTACTTCAAGAACTAAGGCCATCCTTACAGTGAACATATTAGGACACCCCTCAAGGCTCTCAGATTTGAAAGAGATTGCAAGAAAAAATAATTTATTTCTAATAGAGGATAACGCTCAATCACCTCTTGCAATTCATAATGGGCAAATGACAGGTACGATAGGTGATATTGGTATTTTGAGTCTCAACTATCACAAATGCATTCAAACTGGTGAAGGTGGAATTGCCCTAACTGCATGCGATGGACTTGCTGAAAATTTAAGACTTGTTCGTAATCATGGAGAGGTTATTGTTGGAAAGATAGATAAAGATCAAAACAAAAACCAACTAGGATGGAACTACAGATTGTCAGAACTGCAAGCTGCAGTTGGTATCCCCCAAGTTGACAAAATTGAGATGCTAACAGAAATTCGCACCAACCTTGCCAGCTTACTCACAAATGAACTTTCAAATTTTGATTTTCTATCACCACCAATCGTTGAGGAAGATAGCACGCATGTTTACTATTTATATGGCATGAAGTTTTTGCAAGGGAGCGTTCCTTTCAGCAGGGATGATTTTGTTAAAGCTATGAATGCTGAAGGAATTGCATTAAATAGCGGCTATGTTCAACCAATGTACTTAGAACCAATGTATCAGTACCCTGATTTAACACCTCAACTTAAAACAGCAATACAGAATGCATCAAATATCCCTAATTACTCTAAAGGAATATGTCCCACAGCTGAAAGAATACATTCTGATGAAATTTGTATTACCGATATTTGTAAATATCCAAATAATGAGGATGAGGTATATCAATTTATTGAGGCAGTAGATAAAGTTTCTAAAGGTTTATCATAATTATATAAAGTGTCCCCTAAAAAATTTCTAATTTTTTATCAAGATTTAGGCGGATCAAGATTGCTAGACTGCATTATTGATCAGTCCAGAGATATTATAAATTCCAGTAATTCTTGCTTTATGATTCACAAACAATCTAGCCTACTCAAAGATACTTTGATTAATAGATATAAACTTAATCAAGTGCCAACGGTAGTTTCTAAATTTAAGGTTAAAGATTGGTATCAGTTGCTTAAGAGCAAGAAAATAACTCATGTAATTTGCTCACTTAGCTCAAAGAATCTAGACATGTCGAATGCAAATTTAATCCAAGCTAGCAGAGAATTAGCACTTCCAAGTTTAGGTTTTATGGATCATTGGAAGGGTTTTGATAGACTGTATGACAAACAAGGCGACTTAAAATTTTCTCCAACAACGCTAGGAGTTATTGACGATTACTCTAAAAATAAGGCGGCCTTACTTGGATTAAATAAAAGCAATATCTTGATCGCTGGAAATCCTTTGCTTGAAGAACTAGAAAAAAGTTTTAATAAACAGCGAACAGAAATTAAATCTGCAACATTTATTTCACAACCTGATAATATTAATGGATCCTACAAGAGCCTTTTTACCTTGCCAGTATTTAAAAATAAATCATTAATTGATTACATTAATAATGTTTTAGCTTTTAAAGAATTTCAAATATTTTTAAGGCCCCACCCCAAAGAACTCTCAATGAAATCTAATAAAATTAAAATAGATAATTCTTCTAGAGAGTCTCTATTAGAAAAACATAGCCTTTCAATTGGCATTAATTCAATTATGTTGCTTGAGAGTTTCCTCAGCGGTAATCCAGTTATTAAAATTAAATTTGATGAGTTTTCGCAGTATGAAGGTGAACCAATCCCAATAGACTTTGGTAAATTAGTTTTCTCATTAGATGAGCTTAAAATAGAAATGTTTAAAGTCTTTTCTGGAAATTTTGATAGAAATTCTACAAAGCTTTTTGAGGGATCAATGAAGGCTTCTCAAGAAATAATTCATCGTTTTACAAGCAATAATAATAGCGAGATAATTCCCTAATGCTAGTAACGGTATATATGCCCGCTTATAACTATGGAAGCTATATTGAAGAGGCAATTGAGAGTGTCATTAATCAGACTTGCAAAAGTTGGGAACTTATTATCATCAATGATGGCTCTACAGATAATACCAAAGATATTCTTAAAAAATATTCAGAAAATGTGAATATAAGGGTTATCAATCAAGAAAATAAAGGTTTGAATGTATCAAATAATATTGGGCTGAGATTGGCAAGAGGAAAATATATCATGCGGTTAGACGCTGATGATTATCTTGATTCTAATGCGATTCATATTTTATCTGATGCTCTTGAGAATAATCCCGAAGCTGACTTATCATTTCCTGATTATTATGAGGTAGATCCTGATGGCAACATATTAAATCTCATAAGGCGAAACAAGCTTAATAAAGATAGTCTTTTGGATATGCCTGCACATGGTGCTTGCACCCTCTACAGGACAAAAATACTTAAAAGCCTCGGAGGATATTTAGAAGATTTTCAGTGCCAAGATGGTTATGAGCTATGGATAAGATTCACCGAAAAACATCTTCCAATTAATATAAATTTACCATTATTTTATTATAGACAACATTCGGGGTCACTTTCTAAAAATAAATCTAAGATCCTTTCAACTAGAAGAGCAATCAAAAAAAAATATTTTCAATCTAACGGACTTGGAAATAATTTAAAGTCTACTGCAATTATTTTTGCTTCTAGAAAGACAAATCACCCAAAGAATGATCCTTTAATTGATATTGCTGGAAAGAAACTTATTGACTTTTCACTAGATGAAACAAGAAAGTGTAAAGAAATTAATGAAATAATTGTTACCACTCCCGATCAAGATGTAATAGATTACATATCTTTTAATCATAAAGATATAAAGATAAATAAGCGTGAAAATAATGACATAGATCAAGACAGACTTTCCATAATCAACAAAATTTTCTTTGAAAGAAATTCTAAATATGAAGTGCCAGATTTATTTGTATTATTAAATATTAATTCTCCATTAAGAAAAGCCAATCATCTTAGCTGGGCTATACATACATTACAGATTTTTGAAGTGGATAGAGTGATATCTGTTGATGAGGAGCTAAAGACCATATATCAGCATAAAGATCAGGGGCTGGAGCCTGTTAACAATAGCCTAGCTAATTTAAAGCTAGAGAGAGATGCTTTATTCACAGAAAATGGAGCCATAACAATAATTAAATCGGACGCAATGAATAAAGCTATATCTAGCTTAAGAACAAGTCATATAGTATTATTGCCGGAAGAAAGTGTCAGAATCAATAGCGACTATGAATTTTGGTTAGCTGAAATGATTTTACAGAAAAAATAATCATTTCTGTTGCGCTAGGATCAATAATAGGCATTTTAGTATTTTTGGGGGAGACTAATCAGTATTTTTTTAAGAAAAGTTATTATCAGGCCTTCTAAGCTTTCATCTGTATTTTTTAGATAAAATTTAATCTCATTAATTTATGAACCAAGATATAAAACTCGGAATCATTGGGCTAGGCTATGTTGGCTTACCTTTGGCAGTTGCCTTTGGGAAGGTGAGAGACGTAGTTGGGTATGATGTAAATCAAGAGAGGATTTCAGAATTACAAAAAGGAATAGATAAAACAAATGAGATTGATAATAAGATTTTAAATAACACCTCAGTAAAATTTACCAATGATGAAAAAAGTTTAGATAATTGCAATTTCTTTATAGTTACAGTTCCTACTCCAATTGATGATAATTGTAATCCTGATCTAAGTTATTTAGAGAGTGCTTCTAGATTAGTTGGAAGACATATAAAAATTAATTCAATTATCGTTTATGAATCAACTGTCTATCCGGGGGCAACTGAGGAAATTTGTGTTCCAATTCTTGAGGAAATATCAGGACTAAAGTTTAATGATGATTTCTTCGTAGGCTACAGTCCTGAAAGAATTAATCCAGGTGATAAGGTTCACACACTTGATAAACTTGTAAAGGTGGTATCTGGATCAAATAAAAAAACAACCAACGTTATTAACGATCTCTATAAAGAAATAATTCACGCTGGAACCCATGTTGCAGAAAGCATAAAGGTCGCAGAAGCAGCAAAGGTAATAGAGAATACGCAGAGAGACTTAAATATTGCCCTTATTAATGAGCTTTCATTAATATTTAAAAAAATGGATATTGATACATATTCAGTTCTAGATGCAGCAAAAACGAAATGGAATTTTCTTGATTTTAGGCCAGGTCTTGTTGGAGGGCATTGTATAGGCGTTGATCCTTACTATCTCACTTTTAAAGCACAACAACTGAAATATAAACCAGAGATAATTCTTGCAGGAAGGAAGCTTAACGATAGTATGGCTAAAAATGTATCATCTTTTTTCATTGAAGCACTAAATAAAAATGATATTGATGTTACTAAATCAAGAATTCTAATACTTGGACTAACATTCAAAGAAAATTGTCCAGATTTAAGAAACTCAAAGGTTTTCGATATTGTAAAAGAGCTTATAAATAATGACATAAACGTAGATATATATGAGCCCAATGTTTCTATGGAAGATAAAATTGATTTATTAGGTGCTATGCTCAATAACAATCCACAACAAAATACTTATGATGGAATTATTTTAGCTGTCGCACATGATGAATTTAGTAAGCTGGACCCAAATGAAATTGTTTCGTGGTGCAAAGAAAAAAGAGTTATTTATGATTTGAAAAATGCTCTCCCTAGTTTTGCAAAAGACATAAGTTTATAGTTTAAGTTGATCTCACTAAGCCAAATAGGATTTTATCTTCAAAACCTTCATCAGTTATTAAGTGTTTTTTTTGAGTTCCTTCAATCTGAAAAGCATTCTTTTTTAGAACTTTTTGAGATCCAATATTTGATGAATTAGTTCCTGCATAAAGTTTTTTAAGATTAAGTTCACTAAATCCTATAAGGATAAGTTTCTGCACAATTTGGGTTCCTATTCCTTTCCCCCAAAAGCGTTCATTTATTATCATGTATGAAATTTCTGCATTTAAGTTTTTAAAATCAATTTTTGATATTTCTCCAACACCAATCATTTCGTTATCATTTTTAAAGATAAATATCCTTGAGGACTTGTCAGCTATTTTTTTCTCTAAAAAAGAAGTTTGTGAACTTATGGAATGTTTTCTGAACCTCTGATTTGAATACTTTACTATTTCTGGATTATTTAGTGCATCAACCCAATCTTGACAAACGTCATCAATCTTTGCAGGAGAGGCTTTAATATTGTTATCGAGCATATTTATGTAGTTATAAGTTTAGTTTATGCTAAAAAAGCATACTTATAAAAAATATTAGTAATTAGATGTATACTAATTAATACAAATTAATCTTCATCAAAATAGCAGTCTATTTTTTCAAATAATTCAAAGTATAAAATCCATAAGTATAAATTTTGTTAATTAAAAATTTAAAAAACGATAACAGCTTTTATCATCCAGATTTACATCCAAGAGAGAAGTTTGTTACTCGACAAAATCTTGATCGATTTGGTTTTTCTTTTGATCTTAGAAATTATTGTGGGATAAAACAAAGACGACGATCTTTTTGTCAATGGATACACGGAGTGCCATGGTGGGATGAGGATCTTGATATTTCTGATTTGATTGGGCCATTTGCATATAAAAATAATTTAAATATTGTCGTTGCAAATGAAATTCAAAAAAGTTTATGTAATGCACATGGATACAAGAATGTTTTTATAGGCGGAGCACCAATTTTGTATACGCCCAACATTGAAGTAAATCGAAATCCTGATGTGCTAGTTGCCTTTATTGCTCACTCTGCTGAACAAGAAGGCAAGAATGTAATTGATACAAGATATCTAGATTTTTTAGAGTCTCAGTTAAATGATTTTGAAGAAGTATATGTTTCAGTCTTCTCTTTAGATCTTAGTCCAAATCTTTTAAATGAAATTCATAAAAGAAATTTAAAAATTTATCAAGGCGCTGATCCAACAGATAGATACTCTCTTCAAAGAACACAAGCACTTCTTAAATATGCTGGGTACGTATCAGCAAATTGTATGGGAGGATCAACTGTATATGCAATGCAACATGGTTGTCGAGTTTCATTATTTGATGATATTTTCGAGTCTGATCAATCAAGATTACTCAAATCTGGATGGAGTTCAAATGATGTAAGAAGAATTGAGTATGTTCATTCTAAAAATTACTTACTAAAAAAATTTCCATATTTATTTGTTCCAATCAAGAAAAGCAAAAAAAATATTAAAATCGGTAATGAAATTTGCGGAAGTAAATTCAAAATGAGCCCTTATCAAGCTCAAGTCGCTGCAGGATGGAACTTAAGCAATCAACTTGAAGGATATTATTTAGGGCTTAAAAATAACTTAAAAAAATTGATTAATTAACAATAAAAATTTATTTTATTCTTCAATTTTTTTATTAGAAATATTAATGATCTTGTTGCAATTTTTGAGGCTACTCATTTTATGAGAAATCATAATGATTGTTGCGCCAGCTAATGATAATTGATGAATTTGATTAAGTATTTTCTCCTCTGACGCTCCGTCAAGAGCACTGGTAGATTCATCAAATATGAATACATTTCGTTTATTAAAAAATGCTCTTGCTATTGCAAGTCTTTGCTTTTGACCGCCTGATAGCAATAACCCCGCATCACCTATTTGAGATTCAAGACCTTCATCTAATTTTTCAACATGTTCAAATATTTGAGCTTTTTTGAGCGAATGAACAACTTCGCTCTCTGAAAAAGAATTTCTATCTATTCCTAAAGCAATATTTTCAATAATACTGCCATCAATTAAGAAAGTTTCTTGAGGCAAATAAGCAATATTTGATTGCCATGCAATCAAGGATTCATGAATATCGATTCCATTTACCTTAATTTCACCACTAGTAGGAATATATATACCAAGTATTAAATCTATAAGTGTTGTTTTACCAGAGCCTGATTCTCCCTTGATCCCAATAAAATCGCCATTACTTATTATTAAATTAATATCCTCAAGAACATAATCTGAAGTATTCGGGTACTTAAAAAATACATTTTTTAATTCTAATTTTGAGGACCTTAATTCAAAATTAATTTTTTTATTATCCTTATTATTATTTTTAAGCCTCATTTGATTTATTTTTATTACTTCGTCATAAAGTTGCAAGACAGCAGGTTTATCTATAGAAAGGTTATTAAGTGTTTGAACAATACTTACTGAAGCAGGCAATAGCCTAAGCGATGCAACTAAAAAAACACCCAACTTTGCAATTAAAACCTCAATGGGGACTCCAGATTGAATACTAAAAATTAATACAAATGTAAGGGTAAAAACTAATACAAATTCCAAAAAATACCTTGGAAGAAATGAATGTAGATATATCTTTTTTTCACTTTCAGCAGTAATAGTTGCACTCTGAAAAATACGATTAGCAAAAAAATTCCCAAGATTTAATATTTTAATTTCTTTTAGGCCTTTAATTATTTCGCTCATTGATTGATTAAGCTTATTAAGACCAATAATTTTATTTTTTCCAGCTAAGGAGATTGATGAGGTAATAAACTTGAAATAAGTTATAAGAAAGAATGCAAGGATGATAATTATTGTAATAAGAATTTGAATGTCTACAAAACAAAGCAATATGATTATTACACTTAAAGTTATGCATTCAGAAATCAACCTTAAACAATTTGTCGAAGTATTTGTATATTGAGTGCAAAGTGAAACAATGGCAGTTTGGTAATAACCACTATTTTTTTCAAGTCTATTAGAAAAATCTTGAGAAAAGAAAGCATTTGCTAGCTCTTCCCTTAAAAAGATCTGCCTATTGAAGGTAACACTCAATATAAATCTAAAAATGAAATAACTCACAGATACCCTTAATCCAAAAATAGCAATTAAAAAAATTCCGGCATAAAGAATCAGTTCTTCTTGAGTGAACCTCTTAAAAAATTCATTACTTTCAATAACAGAATCGGGATCAATAAATAATGCTAAAAACGGACCAACAAACCCAATACCAATAAAATCGATAATTGAGCCAATCGCAAAAGAGGCGATCAAGAATGGAATGTATCTCTTTTGCCTACCAAAAAGATATAAAACCTTCTTAAGGTATTCAATATTTAGAACTTCAGACATTAACGTTTGTTTTTATGAAAAAAGAGTGCGCTTAGTGTAAATGTTATTAAATGCTTATACAATAAACACATTTCTCACTCCAATTAACATATGAAGGTTATAATCACAGGTGCTGCAGGGTTTATAGGAATGCATACGTGCATAAAATTTCTTGAGAATGGTCATGAGGTTTTGGGAATTGATAATCTAAACCCATATTACGATGTCAATTTAAAGAACGCTAGGCTTGAAAAACTTGAGGGAAATTCAAATTTTTTATTTAAAAGAATTGATTTATCTGAAAAGGACTCTGTAGAACAGGCTTTTAGTGAATTCAGACCTTCTATGGTTGTAAACCTTGCTGCACAAGCTGGAGTAAGATATTCGTTAGAAAATCCGCACCAATATATCGAGTCTAATATAACTGGATTTTTAAACATACTAGAGAGCTCTAAAAAATTTGATATTGATCATTTAATATATGCAAGTAGCTCAAGTGTATACGGCCTTAATAAAAAACTGCCTTTTAGTGAAAATGATAATGTTGATCATCCAATAAGCTTATATGCAGCATCAAAAAAATCTAATGAATTAATGGCGCATGTATACAGCCATCTTTTTTCTTTACCAACGACAGGTTTAAGATTTTTTACTGTATATGGTCCATGGGGTAGACCTGATATGGCATTATTTTTATTTACTAATGCAATAATTAATGATCAAGAAATTAATATCTACAACAATGGAGACATGTTAAGAGATTTTACTTATGTAGATGATATTGTTGAAGGTGTATATCGTCTAACTCTTAAAGTTCCTCTTGGTGAATTTCAGGTCAATGATGAAATCACATCACCTACAAAAAGCTCTGCTCCATTTAGAGTTTTTAATATTGGAAATAGTAGTCCGGTAAATTTAATGGACTATATATATGCCCTTGAAAAAGAATTAGGAAAAGAATCAAAAAAAGTTTTTTTACCAATGCAGCCAGGGGATGTTCAGGCTACTCAAGCAGATACCTCAGAACTTCATAGATGGATAGGCTATAAGCCGACTACTAAAATTGAGATAGGGATTAGTGAGTTTGTTCGATGGTACCAAGACTATTATAAAGATATTTGAGGAAATTTTGTGACTAATATAACTGTCATTGGCGGAGGATATGTTGGCCTGTCATTGTCCGTAATGATTTCCCAAAAGCATAAGGTAACCATTTTAGATTCAGATACTGAAAGAGTTAATGATATAAATAATAGACATTCGTATTTAAAAGATGATCATTTAAAAAAAGCCCTAAAGAGTAAAAAACTTAACATTCAAGCCACGACAAATAAAAAAAAAGCTATTGAGAGTGCGGATGTCATTTTTTGTTGTTTACCTACAGACTTTGATACCAAAATAAATTCTTTTAAAACCAAACTTATTGAAGAATACGCCTCTTATTGTCTTAGACTAAATAAATCCGCTCTTTTTGTAATTAAATCAACAGTGCCAATTGGATTCACGAATCAATTAATAGAAAAGATATCTCATAATATTCTTTTTGTTCCAGAGTTTCTTCGAGAGGGCACAGCTTATATGGATTCATGTTTTCCAGATAGAATTGTAATTGGCTATTCAGATAGATTGTTAGATAGCGACTTGACATTAATTAATAAAATTCTAATTTCTTGTACTAAAAATAATCCAAAAGTAATTAAAACAGGTGCCTCTGAAGCAGAGTCAATAAAATTATTTTCAAATACTTATTTAGCTGCGAGAGTTGCTTTTTTCAATGAGGTTGATTCTTTTTCTTTGGCAAAAAACCTAAACACTGAAGATATTATAAGGGGTATTTCATCAGATAAGAGGATCGGCGATCACTACAATAATCCTTCATTTGGATATGGAGGTTATTGTTTGCCAAAAGATGTAAAACAATCTGATGCATCATTTAAACAAATTCCTCAATCAATTTTTAAAGCTATAATTTCCTCAAACTCAAAAAGAGCCACTCATTTAGCAAATTACTTAAAGTCAAAGAACGTCTCACGAGTAGGTTTCTATAGATTAAATATGAAGATGGATTCTGATAATATTCGAGAATCATCAACAATAACTTTATTGAATAGGCTATCAAATTCTAAATTTAATCTAGTAATTTATGAGCCTCTAATTCATTCAAAAACATTTCAGAACACTAAAGTGGAAAAAGATCTTGATAAGTTTGTAAGGAATTCTGATATCATAGTTGCAAATAGGATGGACAAGATCTCCTTAAAATTTAAGGATAAAGTTTTTACAAGAGATTTATTCAGCAAAGATACTTGATGGAAAACATAGATAGTAAACATCTTGATGATGAAATTAACTTAAAAGAGATATTTCTTGAGATATTTAAGAACAAGAATTTTATAATCCTAGTCACCTTTACTTTTTCACTTATAGGGGTTGTTTATTCTCTTCTGCAGACTAATATTTATACTTCAAATGCAGTTTTAATGGCATCAGGTCAAAACTCATCATCACAATCAAGCTCATTATCCAGCATAGCTTCAAGTGCAGGCATCAAAATCGGTTCATCTGGAGGTGTTGATAATAATCAACTTGTAGTCCAAATGGTAAAGTCAAGAGAATTTTTTCAACATTTATCAACTTTTGAGGGTATATTGCCAAGCATCTATGCATCAAAATCATTTGACAAGAAAACACAGTCTCTTACTTTTGATGCAAGTATTTATGATTCATCAAAGAATATTTGGATTTCTGAGAAACCAAATATCCTTGAAGCCTATGAACTCTATGATCAGTCAGTTTTTATTACCCATAGCATAAACACAGGAATGATTTATTTGCGAGTAGTTCATAAATCACCAATCTTTGCACAATCATTATGCAAGCTTATAATTTCAGAATTAAATGCGCTATCAAAAAATAGAGCTGCATTGGAGGCTTCATCATCTCTAGATTATTTATATGCAGAATTATCTAAGACGCCTCAACAGGAAATTAAACAGTCAATCAGTGCTCTTATAGAAGGTCAATTAAGAACAAAAATGCTCGCAAATGTAAGAAATGATTATCTTGTAAGGACACTTGATTCTCCGCAACTTCCTTACAAAAAGTCTGCACCATGGAGAACATTAATATGCTTGATATTTATGTTTTCTGGATTCTTGACTTCACTATCTTATGTTCTAATAAGGTTTTATGGATTCAGAACTTAATACACATTATTTCATAGTAAAAAAATTTTTAACTTTTAAAGAAGACACTTAATAATTATTAATTCAATAAATCTGTAATAGTGAAGGTCCTATATATTTCTTATGACGGTATCTTAGAGCCGCTTGGATTTTCACAAGTTTTTAGATATCTAGAAAAAATTTCTTCAAAGCAAATAGAAATCACTTTAATCACTTTTGAAAAAAAGATTAATCTCAAAGATAAAGAAAAATTAAATGAATTAAAACAGCTAAATACTAAAAGTAATATTAATTGGTATTATTTTGTTTATCATAAAAATCCTGAAATTATTGCAACAATTTATGATTTATTAATTTGCGTGCTAAAAATATGTTTCAGTTTTTTTAACAAAAAAATTGATCTTATCCATATTAGGGGTTACGTCCCAATGATATTAGGGCTAATTTTAAAAAAAATTTATAAAGCTAAGTTATTATTTGATACAAGAGGTTTTTGGCCAGATGAAAAATTAGACAGAGCAGGCTGGAAAAAATCATCATTAAAATACAGATTTTTTAAATCTGCTGAGCAAACTTTTTTAAATAAGTCTAATGCGATTGTGTGCTTAACTAAAGAAGCTAAAGAAATATATTTATCAGAAAACAAAAATTTATCCTCTGAAGATTTGTATCTAATTAGAACTTGTGTCGATACAGATAAATTTAACATAAAATTAACTCCCAAAAAGCAATGTTTGACATTTGGATACATAGGTACAACTGATACCGCTTATGACATAAAAAAGGTTTTAAACTTTTATTATAAATTTAATGAAACCTACCAATCTCTTTTTTATATATATACAAACAGCGACCATAAATTTTTACTAGAAAATATTCCAGGTAAATTTATTGATGCAAAGAATATTATTATTAAAAGAGTTCATTATAGAGACATCCCAAGTGCCTTAGAGGATATTGATGTAGGAATATTTTTTCTTAAAGAAAACTTTTCAATCAAAGCATCTATGCCTACAAAAATAGGAGAGTTTCTGGCTTGTGGAATTCCAATAGTTTGTAATCAATTTAACCAAGATATTAAAGAAATAATTAGTAATAGAAATGGCTATATATTGGATTTTGATAGCTATCATAGAAGTGATTTTGATGAGATACAAAACCTTAATAGGCTTGATAAAAGCACTATTAGAAGAAATGCAATAAGTAGTTTTTCTTTGACTGACGGCGCAAAGAAATATAAAGATATTTATCTTAAACTTTTAAACGATTAAATCGTATTCAAAATCCTTTAAGAATTTAACATTCAAATTAATAAGAAATATATTCTTATCAGAATTATTATAAATAATTTCCAGAGGTAAATTTACATGCATGCCAAAAAAAGATATTTAGATAGGCCTTAAGTGATATCATATCCTATAAAGATAAATGCTTTATTTTAATTAGTGCTTTAGGGGTTTTATGTACAATTTTAAGTCAATGAGCTAAAGAGAATATGATTAATATTGTCATAATAAATGGTGGTAGAGGAGCTTCTACTATAATCCCTGAAATTTTAAATCATTCAGAATTCAAATTAACTTCAATTGTAAATGCCTATGATGATGGAAAATCAACTGGTCAAATAAGAGATTTTTTTAATATGTTGGGGCCCTCAGATATTCGCAAGGTACAGGAATTAATGTTGCCTGATAATCCCCAAAATCAGTCTATAAAACAACTTTTTTCATTCAGATTCAATAAAAACATAACTAGATCGGAAGCAATTAAATCAATTGATGATGTGATTAAGAAAAATCATTTTTCTTTTTTGAGCTCAAACATCAATTCAAAAAATATTACAGACTTTATTTCAACTTCTCTCTCAGCATTTTTGGAATATCTTGAACTTGCTGAAAAAGTAAAAGGAAAAGTTTTTGATTTCAGTGATTGCTCTATTATGAATTGTATTTATGCAGGAGCTTATCAGCTTAATGATAGAAATCTTGAAAAAGTTGCTCAGGAAATTGAAAAAATTTTTTTATTGAGAGGGTCTGTATTACCTACTAATATTGAGGATAAATATCTTGTTGGTATTAGGGAGAACGGAGAAGTCCTTTATTCCGAAGCTCAAATAGTTGAACTTAGGTCAAGTGTCAGGATTAAAAAGATTTATTTATTGGACAGACCTTTACAAGATAAATGCCTAGATCATCTAGAAAATAATGAAAGAGAGCGTTTTTTAGAACTGAATGCTAGCTATGTTCATACTACGCAACTTGTTCAATCAGCTTTCAGGCTCGCAGATATAATTATATATTCATCAGGAACCCAGCATTCTTCTTTATATCCAACTTATATGACCAAAGGTGTATCAGATATTATTATAAATAATTCAAAGGCAAAGAAGTTTTTTATAACTAATATTGGTGAGGACTATGAGACACCAAGTTATCAAGCATCTGATTTTATATTTGGAGCACTCAAATACTTAAACTACTCTTCTACGAAAGAATATAGCTTTAGTGATTTTTTTGATTACATTTTAATAAATCAATCGAGAAATAATAATAAACACTATATTCCTTTCGATAAGGATAACTTTAAAGAAATTAGCTTGCCTATCTTGCATCAATCATTTGAAGATGATGAAAATAGCGGCAAACATTGTGGCAAGAAGGTATTAGATATAATTAAAGAAATTTATTATGTTTAAATCCACATTAAATATTTTGATTTTGTTCGGTGAATATCATCATATCCAAAATGATTTTTAATGAAAATTCTTGCAGCTGTAGTTACGCACAACCGGTTTAAATTATTACAAAGATGTTACGGCAGCATTCTGCAGCAAACAAAATCTCCTAATGAAATACTTATTGTTGATAACGATAGCACTGATGAAACTCAAGAATATTTCAAGGATTCAGACTGTACGTATATTAGGCAGGAAAATACAGGTTCAGCTGGCGGATGGAACACAGCAATAGGTTATGCTTTAGATAATAACTTTGATTTTATTTGGCTGATGGATGACGATGGATTTCCTGACAGCGAAGCATTGGAGGAGTTAACAAAAAACTTTAATAATGATTTTTCTTGTCTGTCATCCATTGTAATTTCTGAAAATAATCACGAAAAATTTGTTTTTCCTTTTCCTAAGTTATCATCAAATAATTTGCCATCTCTTTTTAGCCTTCCAAGAAAATACTATACAGTTAGATCAATACAAAGATACTTAAATAATAATCAATATCATTATGTGCATTTATTTAATGGTGCACTTATTTCAACCTCTGCTATCAGAACTATTGGGAATGTTGATACAAGCTATTATATGTTTGGTGATGAAGTAGACTTTTTTTTTAGACTTCAAAAAGCTGGCAAGGTAAGATCACAATTTTCCTCTAAACACTATCATCCAGATGTTTCCAAAAGATTGTTAAATGAGAAAAAGATATATTTTTATTTACGAAATTCAATTATTTTAAATAAGAAATATTTTGATCATTTCTTTATAAGGTCTTTATTAAATATTATTGCAATCTTAATAAGAGTGTCAGTAAGAAATGGCTTTTTTTCGTTAATATCATTATTTTTCGGAAAATTAAAAACCTCATTCTTTCTTGGAATTTTTCATGGAATTACAAATTACAAGAGTTATGAAAAATTTAAATAACATATCAGTTGTAATTACAGCTGCAGGAAAGGGTAGCAGATCAGAATTAGGATATTCTAAGAGTCTTTATAAAATTGCTGGCGAGACAATCATTAACCGATTGCTCAAAATCACCTCTGATTTGGGTTTACAGTCAAATATAGTTGTAAATAAAAATAATTTTGATGAGATTAGTAAATCTGTAACTAAGAATAATCCAGCATGTCATTTCTTCATTCAAGAGAAGCAGCTTGGAATGGGTAATGCCATTTTGTCCGTAGATCAGTCGTTGATGAACGAAAATATTTTGCTAATTTGGGGAGATCTTGCTTTTCTTAAAAAATCTACCATTGAGTTATTAATAAAAAATTATTATGAGGAAAAATTAGATTTTGCCTTTCCTACCCTTATTTCAGACGATGCATATACTATGGTTAAAAGAGACATTAAGAAAAATATTATTAATGTTTTAGAAAGCAATGAGGAATTTAAAGAAGGATTTGGAAGAGCTGAAAGAGATATTGGTGTTTTTCTATTTAAAAGAGATATTGTCCTAGATATGCTTCGTGAGGAATTACCAAATAAATATGGCCAAAAAACTAATGAGCATGGTTTTTTGTATATTATTGAGCACCTTGTAAGCAAAAAACATAAAGTCAAAGGCATGATGATTGCTAAAGATATTGAATCAGTATCATTGAATACAGTTGACGATATAAGAGTAATAAACAATATCCAAAATGATGAGGTTACCTAAATGTGCGGTCTAGCAGGCATTATTAAATTAGATACATCTGATAAATCAGATTATAGCAATCTTATGAATAAGTTTTGTGATGTCTTGAAGCATAGAGGACCAGATTCAAAAGGGATTTGGATGGATCAATATATTGGGTTGTGTCATACCCGTCTTTCAATTTTAGACCTTTCAAAAAGTGGTGCGCAACCCATGATATCTGAATCGGAAAGATACATAATCGCTTTTAATGGTGAAATATATAACCACCTTGAAATTAGAAATCAAATTGAAAAAAATTATCAATCTTTTTCTTGGAAAGGAATGTCAGATACTGAAACAGTACTGAAGTCAATTGAAGTATTTGGATTTGAAGCCTCTTTAAAAAAATTTACTGGTATGTTTTCAATAGCAATTTGGGATCGACAAAAAAAAGAGGTATATCTTGCAAGAGATAGGCTTGGAGAAAAACCATTATATTTTGGTTTTTCTAATAATGAATTTATTTTTACATCAGAACTAAAAACATTGGATTATTACCCTAGCTTCAAAAAAGAAATATCAATGGATGCAGCAAAAAGGTATTTTAAATTTGGTTATGTACCATCTCCGCTATCGATTTACAAAAATATTTATAAACTTACTCCGGGGACATTCATTAAAGCAAATCTCAATCAAATAAGAGATAGAGAATTAAAACCTAAAGAGTATTGGTCTATAGAAAGTGCTGCAAGAGATGGCTTAAATAATCAAATAGATAATATTCAAGAAATTGAAACCACATTCCAGCATCTTTTGAAAGAAAGTGTTAATTCACAAATGATCTCAGATGTACCTATTGGGTGTTTTTTGAGTGGCGGCATTGATTCATCTCTTATAACCTCTGTAATGCAAGAATGTTCAAGCGGCCCTGTTAAAACATTCACCATTGGATTTGAAGAGCCTGAATTTGATGAGTCAAAAGATGCTGCAATGATCGCCAATCATTTAGGAACGGAACATACTGAGCTTATTGTTACATCTAACGATTCAATGGATGTAATTCCTAATTTACCAAACATGTATGATGAACCTTTTTCTGATTCGTCAGCAATACCAACATACTTAGTCAGTAAATTAGCAAAATCTAAAGTAACTGTCTCTCTATCGGGTGATGGAGGTGATGAGTTATTTGGAGGCTATAATAGATATCTTTATACACATCGCTTCTGGAATAAGATATCTTTTTTACCTTTTCATGTAAGAAAGTCAATCTCAGCAATTGTTGGTTTATTGCCAATCAACTTATTATCAAATCTCTTGAAGTTTTCTTCTAAAGATAATTTTCAATCTCTAATAGAGAAAATTTATAAAACTGGGAAAAGATTGGATAGCGTTAGAAACATTGACGATTTATATTTAAGTTTGGTGTCCGATCCCTACATTGATAATTCATTTATTAAAAATTATGAGAACAATAGTAATAATTTTTATGATCACTTCCCAAGTACCAATGATTTAAAAGGTCTAGGATTTTCGGTTGGCTACGATAGGATGATGTTCTTGGATCAACTAACATACCTGCCGGATGATATTCTTTGCAAGGTTGATAGAGCTGCCATGTCCAATAGTCTTGAAACAAGGGCACCATTCTTGGATAAAAACCTTGTTGAGTTTTCATGGAAAATCCCATCAAAATTTAAAATACATAATAATAAAACTAAATTTATCTTACGGAACACATTAAATAACTATATTCCTAATCACCTAATCGAAAGGCCAAAATCAGGTTTTGGTATACCTCTAGGTGACTGGTTACGCGGTCCGCTCAACCAGTGGGCAAATGATTTATTGAGCTCTCAAAAAATTAAAAATCAGGGCATCATCGATTTTGATCATATTTCATACTATTGGGACCAACATCAGAAGCGAGATTTTGACTGGGGATCTAAAATTTGGACAATCCTAATGTTTCAGGCATGGCTTGAAGAAAAGTTTTAAAAGATAAATGTTTGCATATTTAGGAACTTATTTTTCATTTGCGCTACTAACCCTTCTTGGGAAAAGAAGAGAATTAAATGATAGTGGCTATTTTAATAACAGAATTAACATTCTGTGGTTTTATATTTTTATATATTTAAATCTACTTATTGGCCTGCGTTTAGAGGTAGGTGGGGATTGGGATAATTATTTGATGGCTTTTAATCAAATAAAAGAATTATCTTTAATAGAAATCTTTAATACACAAAATGCATATCTCTCTGACCCATTATACCTTTTAATTAGTTGGATATCGGCATCTCTAGGTTTAGGAGTTTATGGTATAAATTTTATATGTGGATTTATTTTTTCTATTGGATTAATAAGTCTTTGTAGATCCTTTCAAAGACCATTGCTTGCACTTACTATCGCTTTTCCATATTTAATAGTCGTAGTTGCAATGGGTTACACAAGGCAATCTGCTGCTCTAGGGTTGGCTATGCTTGGTTTGGCAGGTTTAATTAAAGCCAAAAATTTGAAGTTTATTATTTTGATATTCTTGGCAGCAATGCTTCATAAATCGGCAATTATTTTAATTCCAATAATTGGATTTGCTGTTTCAAAGTCCAGAGTATTATTAAGTTTTTTTGGTATTTTATTTTTTATTCTTGCTTACTATTTATTTCTTAATGATGCAATTGAGAGAGTTATGTATGCTTATATCGAAAGTAATTATCAGTCTGAAGGTGCATTAATAAGACTAGCGATGAATGCTGTACCAGCATTAATCTTCTTACTTCTTAGGAGGCGCTTTAGGATAAACCACTATCATGATCATGAAATAAATCTTTGGACGATATTCTCATTTGTTTCATTATTTATGTTTGTTATTTACCCAATTTTTCCTTCTTCAGTTATCCTGGATAGAATCGCGTTATATTTACTCCCAATTCAGTTATTTGTCTTTTCTAATTTACCTTTTGTATTGACTGAAAGAAGATCTGTTCAGAATTTATTTACATTTTTAGTTGTTGCATGGTATTTGCTTGTATTACTCGTATGGCTGTTTTTTGCAAATAACAGATTTTGGTGGGTTCCATATAGAAGCTTAATCACAGAGTTATTTACAATTTAGTTATGAAACAGTCCATTGTTTTTTCTGCAAATTCGAGCTGGTATCTCTATAATTTTAGAAGAAAAACAATCTCAGCATTTTTAAACTTAGGATATAGAGTTTTTTGTATCGCGAAAAGAGATGATTATACAGTTAAGCTATCTCAGCTAGGTGCAGAATTTATTGATTTGAATTACTCTAGCCATAGTAAAAATCCATTTTCTTTGCTATCTCAGGTTTTATATATGAGACGTTTGCTAAAACAATGTAAACCTATTTTTCTTTTTAACTTTACAATTAAAAATAATATTTTAGGTCCGATTGCGGCCCTAAACTTAAATATAAAAGTTATAAATAATATCTCTGGTCTAGGTACGGTATTTATTAGAAAAAGCTTTGTTACTTCTTTTGTAAAATTGCTCTATAGGTTTTCAAATAAATATGTAAAAACAATCTTTTGTCAAAATAAAGATGATTTTAATTTTTTGCTAGCCAACCATCTTGCAAATAAAGATCAGCTAGAATTGATACCCGGATCAGGAGTAGATCTAGAAAAATTTCACCCACGATTTCGAGGGCAAAAGCAGAAAGATTTTATTTTCATATATTTAGGAAGACTTATTATTGATAAGGGAGTGATAGAATTATTAGAGGCATTTAAAAGGCTTTTACCGGAATTCCAAAACACAAGATTATTAATTTACGGTGATTATGATTCATCAAACCCAAGAAGTATTGATCCCAAAATAATAGAACTTAACAAAAGCAATAACTACATAAGTTTCTTTGATCATACTGATGAACCTAAAGAAATATTAGCCAGAGTTGACTGCCTTGTTTTGCCATCATATAGAGAAGGAATGCCTAGATCTGTGTTAGAAGCCTCTTCGATGGGGATCCCATGCATAACTTCAAACGTTCCAGGATGTAGAGACGCAGTAATTGATGGTAAAACAGGCCTGCTATGTGAACCTAATAATGTGAACGATCTTTATATCAAAATGAAACAAATGAGATCTATGCCAAGAGATTCACTAACCCTTATGTCTAATCATGCCAGGAAACATATCGAAGATAACTTTTCTGAGCATAAAGCTATAAAGCCTTATATTGATTTTTTGAATTAATTAATTATTCTTAGATACTCTTTAGAAATTAATTTCATCTCAAATTGATTTAATATCATATTCCTTGAATTCAAACTCTCTACGCTCAAAAGGCTTGGATCATTGCAATAAGTCTCAATACATTTGATTAGCTCAGGAACATTATTAAAATTAAATAACTTACCATTATTTTTAACGCAATCTTTGCATCCTGGGACATTTGAAAGGATAAGCGGCATACCAGTAGATGCCGCTTCTAGTGCGGTTTGTGGCAAACCTTCTCTAGAAGAGCAGAGAACAAAGATATCCGATTCATGGAAAATATTTTTAAGTTCATTTCTTTTTACTTCACCAATAAACTGAATATTATTTTTTTTACATATCTCTAAAACTTCATCAATGTTTACAGAGTCTTTGTTATCTTTATCGTAAATACCACCAATTTTGAACCTAATATTTTTATTTATTTTTGTGAAGTGACTAGCTGCTTTTAAAAAAACATATATGCCCTTTGATTTAATCAGCCTAGATAAGAATAGAAAACTAGGTAAATCATTATTTCTTTGTTCAAACGGAAATTCATTAGTATTAATTCCATTTCCAGAAATAAGATTAACTTCTTTAAATTTATAAACTTTTTTAAATAATCTTTCATCATCTTTATTTTGAACTATTATTGAAGAGTTTCTTCCTAGATATTTCATAGAAAATAACAAAATTATCCGTCTAAACTTTGATTTTAAATGTTTTAGAAAAAAGTCTGGACCCAATCCAGGTACTATCATTAGAATTCTAGTATTCTTTAAAAAAACTGATCCAATAGAACCAAGAAATGAGGATTGTAGCGTGACAAAAAAAACATTTTTTGGTTTTTTTAATCTTATCTGATTTATATAAGATCTAATTTGTTTAGCCTTACCTAATATGCCTTCATTTGTCATATTCTTGATGTGAATAATTTCTATATCAAGGTTCAAAACTTTTTTTAGATTTTCTTTATTTGCTTTAGAGGTATCACATGCAACAGCTATTTTTTTATTTTTACAAAGCTCATTTACTAGATTAAATCTATGTGAGTAGAAATAATCAAAATCATTTATAAAAAATAAGCAGTCTATCATCGCTGTTAAATGTTTATTTAAATAGTTTTTAGATATTTCAATATCAATTAAGTTATAATCATCATCAAACTTAAGTGCTTATGAAACGTCAAATATCACTATTTTTTTTAATATTATATTCTACATATGGAATAGCACAATTTGCATCATCTGAGCTTGATGAAAGCTTTCTTGAAGGACTTCCACCCTCTGTTCGTGAGCAGGTAGAAGCTGCAAACCAGGTTAATAAAGATGAGGAGCTTGATAGACTTTTCAGAACCGATACTTCGATAGAAAAAAATAAATTTATTCTTCAAAGGTTAAAAGAAGAAATTGATGCTCTAGAGCAGCAGATCTCAACGAATATTAATACTGAGCAAGGCTTAGAAAGGTTTGGTCTTTCATTCTTTAGGACCCTACAATCATCATTTATGCCTGTAAACATTCCAAATATGTCAGGAGAATATATTGTTGATGTAGGTGATAAATTTGATATTTATATAAGTGGAGAAAAATCTATTGAAGACATTGATGTAAATAGAGATGGCTCTATTCTTATTCCTGACTTAGGAAAAATATTTGTTGCAAAAAAACGTCTATCTGATGTTACCAAAGTAGTAAAAGCTGCAGCTAGTGAGAAATTGATAGGCGTGGAAACTGAGATCAGCCTTTCATCCTTACGAGACATGCAAATTATTGTATTGGGTGGTGTCGAGAATCCAGGTATTTATACATTATCCGGTGGATCAAACTTTTTGGGAGCAATAAATGTAGCCGGAGGAATATCAGAAAACGGCTCTTTTAGAAATATTTCAATTAAGCGTGAGGGAGAGGTAATACAAGATATTGATTTATATGATATTTTTATTGAGGGCAAAATACCACAAGATATTTTTCTGAGATCTGGAGACATTATCTTTATTAATCCCAAAGAGCTAGAAATACCAATAACTGGTGGGGTTAACTACAGCTATATTTTTGAGGCTAAAGAAAATGAAACCTATGCTGATGTAATTGACTATGCAGGAGGTTTTTCAACTAGTTTTACAGGTTATGACCATATCATAGTGAAAAAAAATACTGTTAATAGTAAAAAAACTGTAAAAATCTTATTAGAAAACCTTTCTAAATTTAAGATTGAACCTAGAGACTCAGTACTTGTTCCTGAGTATACCGCTGGATATGAAAGTCAAAAGTCTGTTTCTATTGAAGGCGATATCATCAAGCCAGGTAGGTATTCAGTAAATGATGATGATACATTATTGGATGTACTAAAAACTGCAGGCGGCTATCGACAAAACGCATATCCATACGGCGCTATGCTACTTCGAAAAAAATCAGTTGAGCAAGAAAAACTGTTTGCTCAACTAAATTATAAAGATACTCTAAATTATATAGTTTCAAATCTCGGTCAATCTGGTTCTTCAGTTAATACTGGTATTTTTGATCTTCTTGCTGAAGAGATTAGGGCTCAAAATTTCACAGGTAGAATTATTACATCATTTAATATTAACGAGCTTGAAACTGATCCATCAAAAAATGTTAAGGTTATGGATGGTGATAAGATAATCATACCGACGCTCCAAAAAGTTGTTTATATTTTTGGGGATTTCAATAATCCAGTTACTGCAAAATATTTGCCAAAATCTAGTATCAAGGACTATATAAAAGTTGCTGGTGGATTGAAAAAATCTGCTCATAAAAATCTAGTAGTAATTGATCCAGATGGAACAACTCATCTCTACAAGGGCTCTTCTCTACTGGGTGGCAATGTAGAAATATTTCCTGGGTCCATTATTTATGCACCTCGTAATATTGGAAAGCTTGATGGTGTGAGATATGCCTCTGCCGTTGCACCAATATTAAGCAGTCTTGCAATATCACTTGCATCATTGAATAGCATCCAGGACTAATATCATCTATTGGTACTTTTTTTAAAGGTGAAACATTTTTGGTTCTCAGTATTACTACTTTCAGCGGGCTATGCTAGCTCATCTATAAATGATTATATTTATCCATATTATAAAAATACTTCATTTTCAAACTATGGGACTATTGGGTTAATTCAAAATCCAACTGCAAGATTTAGTGATGCTGGCACACTAGCATTTTCCTGGTCTCACAGAGACCCATATATTAATGGCTCAATAATTGCTTATCCATTTGATTGGTTAGAAGCTTCGTACCAATACACTGATATTAATAATGCATTATATAGTCGATCAAAAAGGTTCAGCGGAAATCAGTCCTACAAAGATAAGGGCTTTGACTTTAAATTTAGGTTGATTAAAGAAAGTAGAATTTTACCTCAAATAGCACTTGGTTTTAGGGATGCAGCAGGAACATCAAAGTTTTCATCAGAGTATTTAGTTTTTTCAAAATTTTATAGAAATATAGATTTTACAGCAGGAATTGGTTGGGGAAATTTAAATGGAAATCGAATTAGAAATCCACTAACAAGCATTAATGAGTCCTTTTCTGCCAGAACTGGGCCGAGTAGAGATACTCAGGGAGGAGAGTTTTCCTTTTCTAATTTTATGAGTGGTGATGCCGGATATTTTGGTGGTATGGAAATATTCTTGCCAAACTTGAAAGGAGCTAGGCTTAAACTTGAATTAGATGGAACTAACTATGAAAAAGAGGGATTTCCTAACGGCATATTATCGTCTCCTCTTGCGACAAAGCCAGTAAGGAGGCCTGATTCAAAGATAAATTTTGAACTTGTTTATCCTGTAAATAAATTTCTACAGTTTAAGTTAGGGTATACAAAAGGGAATACGATTAATTTTGGGTTTTCTCTAAAGAATAATTTTGCAAGAAGAAACTCTATTGTAAGAAAAAATGATCCATTAAAAGATGTCCCATACTCTGAAGAAATTAAGAAAATTAATACTAAAAATTTTGATAACTTAGTAAATACAACTATTTACAATTTGAATCAGAACAATATTTTTCCTTTCAAGGCAAATCTTGATAATGGGAACTACTCAGTTGTTTTCAAGCAAGCTCAGTACTTAAATCATACCACTGCTATGGGTAGAGCATTTAGGTTAATAAACCAACTTGCACCAGATGAAGTAAAAGAGATTACACTTATAAATACCAATGCTGGGATGCCACTTTATGAGGCTAGCATTTCAAGAGAGTCTCTTAATCTCTATGGAGATGGAGACTTATATAGCCTTATAAAAAAAGATCTTCAATTAACTTCAACAACTGAAAAACATGAAGATTTTCAATTTATTGCTGATATCAAAAGACCTTCGTACTTTTGGAGTGCAGAGCCTTCCCTTAGATCCCAGATAGGAGGCCCTGATGGATTCTTTTTTGGTGACATTAGATTAGATCTAAAATCAGAAGTAATCTTTCAAGAAGGTATTACTTTAACAGCGAGAGGCTCTATTGGGATTTATAATAATTTAGAGCAACTTAGGCTTGCATCTGATAGCGTTTTACCACATGTGAGAACAGATATTGTTAAATATTTAAGAGAAAGCGAAGATTTCTTTATTCAAAATCTTCAGCTTAACTATTTTGCAAATCCTGCTAAAGATATTTATGCAAAAGTATCAATGGGAATTTTTGAAGAAATGTTTGGCGGCATTGGAGGTGAGATAATTTACAGACCTTTTTCAAAAAACTATGGTATTGGGCTAGAGACCTGGCAAGTCTATCAGAGAGATTATGACATGCTCTTTAGTTTTAGGGATTATGATATTGTTACAGGCCATTTAAATTTACACTATCACCATGATCGCTCAAGTATTGATTTCTTGGTTAAGGGAGGAAGATTTTTAGCGGGTGATTCAGGTATTTACTTTGATTTTTCAAGAAGATTTTCAAATGGACTTAAGATCGGTGCTTTCTTTGCACGAACAGATATAAGTAAATTTGAGTTCGGTGAGGGTAGCTTTGACAAGGGCTTTTATTTCTTTGTCCCTGTAAATATTTTCTCTACTAAGCATAGAAATGGTCATGTGCCCTTTGGATTACGCCCATTAACTAGGGATGGCGCAGCATGGTTATTACATTCTTTTCAATTGTGGGGTGTAACAGATGCTGCCAGTAGAAATTTCTTATATAGAGAATTTGGGAGTTTTTATGACTAAATATATTTTTATTTCATTATTGGTATTTTCTTCATGCGCCTCACTTGATTATGAAGAGATTTATAATCTCTCTAAAAACTCTCTTTTTGGAGTTGATGATATAGAAATTAACCAAGATTTAATAAATGAGATCCAGTACTCATTTATTAAAGTTAGGATAGGTAAGTCAAGAATTGCCATAATGCCATTAGCTGAAATAAATGAAAACATATACAAATGGGTTGGCAGTGATTCAATTATTTATACTCTTGATGGAAAGATAGTTAAAACGATTGGCTTAGACCATAACATAGACTTAATTAATAAGACCCAAAAACAAGCAATCATCTTTTTAAGAAATCCAGATGCGATGATTACTCAAAAAATTAGTTATGAAATTAAAGACTTAGATATTGTTAATTCTAATTCTCAGTATGATTTAATTAACGAAGAATTCCATACGGTAGATTTTAAGTGGAATGGAAAAAATACATATATTAGGGACAAAAAAAGTGGACTATATTTCAAGTCCACTCAAGAAATTCATCCAAGACTTAAAAAAATAAGTCTTGATTTTGTTTATACATACTAACCGCCAGGAGCAGTTCTAGTAGCAGTAACCGTAGAAGTAGTTACAACAGTTTCAGTTACAGGAACATCACGTTGTGTAGTAACTTCAACTTGTTCAGTAATAGTTCTTCCTGGAGTTGTAGTTTCTATTTCTTCTTCAACAAGCACTTCAATTTCAAATATATTTTCACCATTAACTGTTTCAAGGAAGGTAGCAAAGCCAGCTCCCCTGTAATCATCTGCAGGATTTGTAGATGTGGCAGTTGCTGTAGCAGTTACAGTTGAAGTAGACGTAGTTGGAGGAATGTAAGTCTGTACATCAGTAACTGTAGTTGTATTGGTTGTAACTATAGTAGTAATTTCTTCAGTGTTCTCTACAACAACATCATACTCTTCAATAATAGTTGGTGCAGGTGTAGGTGCAGGTGTAGGTGCAGGTGTTGGTGCAGGAGTAGGTGCAGGTGTTGGTGCAGGTGTAG